>Ga0247608_10004822_pt1 | contig 14896 bp, 23 predicted proteins | sample 176DNAGHGlowgp2_FD_193490 | JGI IMG/M metagenome (GOLD analysis project Ga0247608, IMG submission 193490) | Sheep rumen microbial communities from Palmerston North, Manawatu-Wanganui, New Zealand - 1766 DNA GHGlow gp2 | ecosystem: Host-associated > Mammals > Digestive system > Stomach > Rumen ...
TATATTATTATTTTTAAGTTCTGTTTTCCGTTTATGATTATATAAGAAGGGAACACCCTCCGAAATATATAAAATCACCAATTATCTGGTAAGAAAATGTGCTAAAATACTATTTTGAACACAGGTCAAATTTCAATACACTGAAACACGATTTCAATGTACTGAAAACTGATTTCAATATATTGAAAGACATTTCATTTCAAATTGAAAAGAAATTTCAACAAAAATACAACTTTGTACACAAATATTTAACAATTCTCAATTTTTGTATAAAATATTTTGTTGTGTATAATAAAAGTATTATAATTGCATTGAAAAAGTTTAACAATTTAAAATAAATTTATTATGGCAACTTACGTAAAATCAGAAGTAAAAGAATTTTTAGACAAAGATACTGGTGAAATCTTTGCTATGGAAACATCAAAAACATGGACAGCTAAACAGTCTGCAGAACAATTTTACATGACTTTTATTGACATGTATAGTGCTTGTTTTACAAAAATCAATAGCGATCGAGCTAAAGATGTTTTAACGTGGATGTGTATGAATGCAGAGTTTAATACAGGAAGAGTATTAATAACTCCTGCGATAAGAAAAGAGTTATGTCAAAAATTAGACATCTCTTCTGCTGCATTATCTACTCATATCACAGCATTAAAGAAATTAAATCTTGTACAAGGTAATCAAGGTACTTTCTTTATTAATCCTGAAATCTTTTGGAAAGGAGAATTATCTGTTAGAAACAAACTTCTAAAAGATGGTAATATTACCTTTACAATTTCTTTTGACTAGGAGAAAAAAGAAAAGAAAAAGAAGAAATAAAAATAAAGGGTCTTAGAGGTTAAGTGTTCCTCTAAGGCCCTTTTTACGTTGGCTGAGTCTTGACCAACACACAACTGTCATTTTCCTGAGTATCCCCAGTAAACACACTTGTACTTCTACAAGTAGACAGCATCCAGACTAGATTTGCCCTCTAGCGGAAGCTTTTACTCATGGACTTGTAAAGTACTTCATACGTTCTTGGCTCCTTGCGAGATACAGAGGATGCCTCCTCTTACCAATTAACGCTTTCGTTCCTTTCTACTCCTTTCCTTGCGGTACTCGGAATAGTCTTCGTGTTACAGAAGAACAACTGGATTGTCATCCATGAGTGCAAGACATTTTTGCTTACAATTAAATACGTTAAATTTTTTTTAATATACTTAAAGGAACCTTTAAAGAAAGACGTAGTCTTGCTTGTGGACTTGCTAGCTTTTGACTAGTTTATATCCCAACGCCTTTCTGCTTTCGTCAGCCACGACTACTTACTTCTATACTTACTATTGACCTACCGTTTCTGAAACACATTGCCACATGTGTTCAGGTATTGGCTACCTATAGGCCATTCAGCATAGATTAACAACTCTTTCAGACTGGCAATCTTCAGGAGTTGTTTAACAGTAATATCTGTCGGTGTTACCACCCAAGAAGACTTGGTTAGAGCCTTCGTATACCTCTTTCTTCTCTGCCCGAGAATACTCCAAGATACACTTAATTACTGCTGCTTTCTGTTGGACTGATGTTTACTCAGCGCATCTCCCAAACGAAGACACTTTATCCCATTGCTGGATTATCCTTGGTAACGGTGTTACACTCGACACGAAGCCTGCCGATTTCAGGGGTGTGTAATTAGTTAAGCTTACGCTTACTTCTAGTCTCGCCACGTAGAGGCTTACACATGAGACCATTTCGTACTCCGCTGAGTACAGGATTTTCAACCTGATCAAACCTTTAAAACACCCAATGGAGAGCCCTTCAACACTTACTATCTTCTCTCCTGTAGAGTCATTCGGCTATGTGTGACAACCGCTCACCTGCATCCAGTACAAAACCCTATTGCTAGGTAAAACATCTATTAGCCAGGCAAGTGCTAAGTATGCTTTTTATTTACACATAAGAAAAAAGAAACCATATTAAGTGAGAAGAAAGATAACTTCCATCTATTTGTTTTAGAAGTTTGAAATATTTATCCTTTCAACACGAGTATACGTCAGTTCTCCTTTATATCCCCTTCTAGCCAACTCCTCCATCAATTGACGAGGAGTGAATCGAGATAAAACACAAGCAGCTGTTGGAGTTGATTCAGACTCAACATGCTGCGCTGGAGCAACAACCTTGGTTCTTTGGTGGCCTACATGAGCGGCTTTTATAGCCTCTAGCGATGGGTTAATTAAATATCCCGTTCTTGGACCACCACCAACCTTAGTTAAAACTTGATGCTTAATGTATTCTGCCATAATACTGCTATGACAAGCAATACCAAGCCTTGTCAGTTTCTCTTTGAGCTCGGCACTCAATACCCCTCTAGGGAACTGCATCTTCAGCCCATTTAAGGCATTGAGAACTTTAGTAGTATAATCCTCAGTTGCGAATTTCTTTTTCATATCTTTGGTTTTTAGTTGTTTGAGAAGAAGAGGGATTTTACTCCCCCTTCTTTATTTTGCGAATTTTACCGTCACTGGAAAAAGTATAGGCCTCAACCGGTATAGAATGGTCGTGCTGTACGCAGATACGCCATGTAATGGCATCGTCAGGATCGCATGGGTCCTGAATACGTAATTGTTGTTTTACATACTCAATGGCCTGTGCCTTACTCAGGAAAACACGATCAAGATTCCATATGTATGGCGGAAGATCCTCGTAAACATTCTGATATTGCACAATCCAGAACTTTACTTTGATACGATACTTATCAATATCAAAGTCAACACCTTGGCCGTGACCTTCAGAATTAACCTTTACTAGATGTATCTTTTTCATATCTGCTCAGATTTAAATATACAACTATTCCAACCCCACCACTTTGATACTCTCTCCTGGAATCTGCTTGGGTCAGCCAGAAGCTCACTCGCTGAGTAGGCACTACAACCGCAATACCCACTGAGATTAGGCTTCACAACCTTCACTTCTGGATAAATTTCGACGCCAACACGTCTACACTCATCCATCTTTTTACGAAGAGCTTTTGCAGCCTTCTGAGGACTGGTAAATACGCCCAGTATCGAACGATTTTTCTTGTCCATACTGTTTCCGTGATTACGGATAATGTACAGAAACTTTTGCATAATGATTCTGGTCTTAACCTATACAGACCGTAGGTTTTAATGGAAGGTTTACTTTGAAACCCTCCTTAAAGTCATCCCATTTTATTCACGCGTTGGATTGGCGAGAGTCTTTGATGTATTCTGTTGCCAAGTTGAAGTTCCTCTCTTCAACTCCGAGTCTCTCAGTTATAATACACTACATCACCGAATCTATCATATCCCGGTGAAGAATGCACCTTAACTTTTGATTGGCTATCAATCATTTTGGTTGCAGCCTTTTCCTCAACGCTTTTCCCAGTTCTGATGCTATAGAATCTTCTCATCCTAGCAGTCGTTGCTTCTTTGGAAAGCTCGGCCTCACACTCATCTAGAGTCCCATAGAATTTAGGACATCCATTAAAGTATAGGACATGTGTATAATCTTTCATCTTGTATATATGAAATTTATACAAAAACAATTGATGGTTTCTATTTCCACCGCTCTCAAGTCAACCCTATTTTGTCTACACGTTGGGTTTAGGATGAACCCAACTCTCTTCTCAAAGCCCTTTGAAGAACTCATCAAGAGCTGCCTCAAGACCATAAGACTCAGCAGAGCTTATGATGCTTTCTTTGAGAAACTCCTTCATTTCGTTCTCCATACCAACATTGACCTTGATGAATTTAAATTTAAACCCATCTGGTAATGTTGTCGACCCTTCAGGAAGTCTACCACCTTGTAACTGAGCTACATAAGCAGTATCTCCTTTAGAGAGATGGACATTTGTTCTGTTCATAGGTACACCAAGAACATTGGCTGTATCTTGATGACCTATAGCAGACGTAAGTCCATCTGGAAGTTCGTCAACTTCCTCAAATAGGACAACAGAAGGCACGTCTACCATCTGTAATGAGAAGGCATTAAGTAAGTATGTTGCCTTCATATTTTGTTTTTAGTTGATGATGCTCGTCTTTCCGAGCCGCCAACTATCCTTTACACCAATAGTCTTGTGTTATAGGACTTCAACCAATTCACGGTTGAAGATAAATTCATCGTTCTTTAACTCCCAAGAATCAATTATATTACCCATAAACATCACCTCACATTTAAGATGATTTAATATGTAAAACTTCTCTGACTTCTCTTTAAAAGAATCTGTAAGCCAATCAATACTAAGCACTTTACGAATATAACCGTAAAGTTCTTTCTTAGCTGACTCAAGAGACAATTGGTCTGTGCAATCTTTCTCCCACCAAATCTCATCTTCGGAATACGGATACCCCATCTCTGAGGTACCGTAATCCTTATATCTAAGAATGAGCTTACTCATATCTCGTCAACTTTAATAATTGACAAAATAGAAGGATCATCTGGTTCACTAGCAACTTTACGGCCACTACGATCGTAACCATTAATTAAAATGGATGCAACTAATTTGTCGGACGTTCCTTTCCACATACTCATTGTGGATGCGTTAGTGTTACAAAGATCATAGTGACGACCAACCAATTCAAGGGCGCTACCCATAAGCTTACCGAGATCATTTGAACAAGCTAATGTTTTTTGGTCAAAATTTAGTATGTACATAACTTCTATGCGATTAACCAACTATCGCGAGGTTTTAAAATAAAACGGAACGCCTATACTCACGTACTGGCAATCCCTAATCTAAATCTAAAACCATGAAAAACAAATCGTCCCCTGTGGCAGCAACAAACTACAACAGCCTTAAAGGTTCACAGGGAATTTACAAAGAACTTTTTAATAACCGACTACAAATGTGAAGCACTATGTCACCATATCTTTCTTCACCTGTGATATTAGCATAATATACACCATCACCTAAGTGAAAATTTTCTGGAAATAACAAGTATTTCTCACCTGTATCATCAAGGTAAAAAAAGGTTCCTCGTTTATTGAGTTTTACAGTCTTGATACGCATCGACATACCCGTACACCACTATATATATATAAGTGGTAAAAAATATAAGTGGGGGCATATAGCCCCCAAACTTATTTTGTTAGATACAACTATCGACGCTCAAAGACAAGTTTGCCCTTGCCTCTCTGTATCTCTTCGACGGTGGCAGGCTGACGGCGCGTGGCTTTAATCTGGAATACCTGTTTTGCGTCCCTTGCGGCTGCCCACTCTTCGGGTGTAAAGCACCCGATAGCCTTTGCCAGCGAAGCCTGCACGCAGCGGTTAATTGATACTTCGGTGTCGTCGTTCAACTCGTTCACGTCCTTTCCTACGATAAGGACTTTGACCATTCCAACATTTTGCTCGCCACGTGCGTTCGTGAACGAGAAATCTGCGTCTTGGCCTACAACCACGACGCCCATCTCACCTTCAGGAAATCCCTTCTGGACTTCCTTAAAGGAAGAGGTCTGCGCGTCAAGAACCTCTTTTGTGTTTTTAATCTCTGAATACTTCTTCATAAATTGAAATTTTAATTGTTAATAATGTTTGAGTTTTATTACTCAAGGTGGTGGGGGGACTAAGAAGGTTGTGTACCCTCGTCTCCGTCTCTCTCATAAAATTTTTTCCTCTCGTTTCACTTCGTTCCATCTACCCCTCCCCTACCCATTTCCCCAAACAACCCCAGGGGGGCTTTTTCTTTATGTATATCTTTTAATTTTCCATTTCTTCTTTTATTATTTGATTTATTTAACATAAATTAATATAATTTATGAAAAAAAGTTATGAAATTAATTTCGAAGTTTTAGAAGGGTAAGCTTCTTACTTCTATTTTGGGTAAAGTATCAAGATTATTAGAAGTAACTCCATAGAATGCAAAGAAGCTTAATGTTATTAGTGATCATGCAAAGATTGCTGTTAATCGTAATGATTTACAATCATTAAGGAATTTAGATGATTTATTGGATAATGAAATTGCGTAGCGTGCTACCGCCTATCCTATTGGTGTATAGCGTCCTGTCTCTAGGTATCCTTTAATTGAGGATATGACTAGTAGTTAGTATGCTAAATTAAATTTTTACGGTCGTCATGCATGGTATTGGAAGGGCGGTTAGACTTAGACTGACATAGATAGGAAGTCTCTTATTAACGAGTTTTCTTTGTTAAGTAAGAAGGGTCCTTTTGGTCGTACTCCTGATGAGTAGTCTCGTTATTAGGAAATTTAGGACATATTATCTCATGGCAAGCCTGCAAAGGTTATTTCTGGATCTACTAAAGAGTAGTAGCCTTATTCTTTTCCTTATGATTATTCTAGTAGTACTCGTTCTAATCATTTTACTATTGGTTCGTCGAAATTATATCCGAGATATAAAAGAACTGATAAACAAGTTACTAGTGATGATTATATTACTCTTTAGAAGTTGCGTAATTCTCATGATCCTAATGATAAAATAGATTTCTTATTGAATCATGGTTACATAGTATCAAAGAAATATGGTGGTAGTCTAATTCCGAAACATTAGATTGGTAAGCTTATTAGTATGTCTAGATAGGTTGTTAATCCTTTGAAACGTTATAGTCGTGCTAAAAAAATAAGTAAAGCAATAAATCACTATTATAAAGACATTGATAGGTTATTTACGTCACGTAATATACCTGTGAATGATAGTCCCGGAGTACCAATAGAAGATGGTTATATGTATCACGTATGGAACAATCCTAGTTAGGGTATGTATAAAGGTAAATATATGCCGTGGTTTGAGAATTCGAATAATATTGGCGCGGTTGTAATCGATAATGGTAAATATGTTTCGCGTCCAGAAAGATTACGTCAAATGGGTATTGATTCTAGTAATGACAGGTTATGGTGGGATCTAAATGGTCATAACACAGGTGATAATGTTTTAGTAGTGAGAACTGACGATATTGAGTCATACAAAACTAGTAATCCATAGAGTAAAGCAAGGATGTAGGAGTATTCTGATTCATATAGAACAACATAGCCTATTGATGTTAGTAAAGCTATTAGATTTAAACGAGACCCAATAAGTGGTTCGTATACTGCATACTCTCCATTTAGAAGTGTTACAACCAATAAAATGTCATTAAAAGAATTATTTACTCCTGAATAATTTAAATATTTTAAATAGAATACAAAATGAAAAAATTAATTCGTAAAGGTGCTGGCGGAATAAAATTATTACGCCCAATAGTTAAGGCATTAACAAATGCTAGTTCGATTGCAGAGAAAAAATAGGTAGCTGCAATAGTTCGTAAATCAAGATTAGATCGTGCAATAAAGGACGGGAAAATTATACCTGAATTATTAAATACTGAAGAACCTATGCAAGGAGCATATAAAAGTTATAAAATTGTAAGATATCTTGATGAGTTGCCACAAGAGGATTTTACCTATAAATTGCCAGTGTTCAGAGAAGGTATGGATGATTATTCAATAATTCCAATTAATCCACAGAATATGCCATCTATGCGTAAAATGATTAACAATCAATAGGCTCCATTATGGTATCCTATTGATAATAATTTTACTCCTATTGGCATATTAAGTGGAACTAGTATGTATAGTGTAGATTAGTATGGTGATACTAAAGTACCTATACGTTATTTTAAATGGAATACAAAATGAAAAAATTAATTCGTAAAGGTCAATGGGGTTTAATACCACGTTTAGCTCGCGGTTTAGTTAAATATCCAAGATAGACTCGTGCTTTAGTTAAAGCTTATAATGAAACGGGCACAGGTTTATCAAATCCATATATACGTAGGAAGTTATATGAATCATTACGTGATCCTAAATTATCTGCATAGTTTATGGATTAGTATTTAACAGGTAGTCCTAATTTATCTATTGATTAGATGAGTGAATTAACTAAGATGTTTGAAGGACTACAGTAGCGTTATCCTGGTATTGATTTACATTCTGATTGGAATAATTATGATTTACCTTATGGTTTAGATAATGCTATATAGAAATATGGTGTATAGACTATTTAGAAATATAATGATCAGTTGAAATTAATATAGGATACAGATAGTCGTTTATATGATTTAGTAAAGGAATCTCCTTAGTATACTTTTTAGGTTTATAATGATATTATAAAAGGTAAAGCAAATGATGTGCCATCGTATGTAGCATCATTAGTCAAATAGGGTAATACTTTTATGCGTAGAATGAGTCCTCGTAGTGGTTAGTAGCTAACTGATTAGGATTTTTTAACTATCCGTAATGGATAGATGGATGTAGGTAGTCCATCTGTCGTTAATGCTCCAGAAATGCGATATGGTAGTGATGCATATATTTATATGCCAAAATTTGAATCTAGTGAATGGTAGGGTAGGTTTCCAATTTTCAAGAATAATGATATATAGTTAAAAACGACTGGTATGCATACTGGTGATGTATTACAAAGTGTCCTTGGTCCAACAGATGTACCTTATTCTTAGAGAAGAGTAATTTATAAATACATTAAAGATAATGGTATTCCTACTCATTATACTCCATATGGTGATAATTATACTCATATGGTATTTACTGTTCCATATAAAGATCCTGTAAGTATATCTGATTAGTATATTGCATTTCCTGCTACGGATGAAAATATATAGAAATTCAAACCTGTATTTGGAAGAGGTTTAAAGAAAGGTGGTAAGTTATGAGAAAGTTAATTCCAAAAGGTTAGAAAGGTTTATTAACTAATATTATTAGAAGAGTTCTTCCTCTTAGATATCGAATTACCCATGATATCTATGCAGCTAAGAAATATAAAGAATCGGATTAGTATAGACAATTGGTACAACAATTTATTAACGAAACAGGTGATTCTAGTATTCCTATAGAATCTTTTTATAGAAAGCGTAAGCCTTTTCCAGAGATAGTATTAGAAAGTCGTCCAAAAAATCATGTAGGAGGTTATAATTATATTACGAATAGTATATCTATTGATCCATCATAGTCTGGTGATGAGACTCCTTTTCACGAGGGTTTGCATTGGTAGAATATTGGTGAATACGATATCGACAAAGGTCCATTATATGAAGATTGGGCGAATGCTTCTTTAAGTAAGGCTCCATGGGCAGAACGACAACTTTTATGGGATAGATTTTACGATGTTCCTAGCAATAGGGATATATTACAGCAAGAAGAACTTATTGATAATCTTTATAAGAAAAAGGTTGATGATGTATTAGAAGGTGTCGAAAATAATGCTGAGATGCGTAAACGTTATGAATTATTAGCTCATACATTTGGCGTAGGACACGCATTAGGTTTGAAACCATTTTAGAAATATCCTGGATATAACAAAGCTCAAAAAGTTATATAGAAAGCTTAGTGGATGGATGGTTTTTTATATGATATTAAAGCTGGTACAGAAGACGAGGTTAAAAATTTTTGGAAATTATTAACTGGTAATTATATGCCTGTCACGATTGCAAGTATGTCTGCAATTGGTGCAAAAGAATTAAATAATAATAATAATAATAAAACGAAATGAAAAAATTAATTCGTAAAGGTTAGAAAGGTTCGATAATTAAGTTAATTAAGAAGCTTGCTACTAATAGGATTAATGCTGCTAAGAATGCTACCAATATTACTCCAAGTATTGATATACTTGCTTCATTAAATACAGAAAATAGTAAATTACCACCTGTGTTGAGGGTTGCAAAAGCCGTAAGAGTTGCTGACAATGATATAAAAGCTATGAATGTACATCATGATTTAAACGTAGCAGCATATAACGAGGCAACAGGTTCAAATATTAAAAGTATTCCTTTCAGAATAGAAACTATTGGCAGACGAATAAGAATGTTGCCCAATGAAGAATTTAAATATGTATATTTACAAGGTCGGTCAAACTCACCTCATAATGTAGAAAATGTAGGAGGCTTTTATAGTCGCAAAGATGATACTGTTTATTTAAGACAGACAGGTTCTCCTAGTAATGCATACCATGAATTGTTGCATAGTGATAATTATGGTGTTACAAACCCAGAAGTTACAAGATGGAGAATTGAACAATTAGTAGACCCAGAGAAAATAAAAAATCTTTCACAAAAAAATAAAGCTTATTATTTATCAGAAATAGAGTTCCCAGTACATCTTAGACAACAAGGTGAATCTTGGGGAATAAAAGTAGGAGAACCATTCCAAGGAGAAGAAGAATTTGACAGAATGTTATTGAAAAAAGTACATGGTGGATCATCTATGTATGTAAAAGGAATGGATACAGAAGCACATCTAGAAGATAAGAAACTTGCATGGGCCGCTATGAATGGAACGTTATTTAACTATGGGGCTCCAACAGTCATAGGTATAGGAACATTAGGTACTATGTATGGAACGTCTAAGCGATAATTATAAAGTAGCTTCTAATATTTGCTGTGACTGAATTTAATAATCATAATAAATAATATGAGAAAATTAATATATAAAAAAGGTGGAATTATCAAATGTAAATTTGGTTCTTCTTTACCTACTCGTGAATAGATTGTGTCTATGATTTGGTAGACTGAGAATCCGAATCATCGTGGTCGGTTACCAAATGGTTTATATTAGACATATGATGATCCTAATGGCAAAGATTTAAATGTTGGTCCTGGTTTGAAAGTTGGTGCTGGTATTGGTAGAAAAAAGTATTATACCAGACAAGAGTTAGAAGACGCTGCTTATTAGTTCGGTTTAGATAGTTTAAATGCGATAGCAAAGTCTTATAATGATTATTATGGTACTAATGATAATCCAACTCCATTTAATGATGTTGATCACAAATTAAAATTATTGATGTTGGACACTAGGTATTAGAATGGCAGGTTACCACAGGAAGATTGGCCTTCTTTATATGAAGCTGTTAAGAATGGTGATATCATAGAAGCTTTACGTTAGAGTAGAAGTACTTTTACTAGAGATGGTTAGAAACATTATGATAATGATCGTGTTAGACGTCGTGCTGATTCTTTATGGTCTAATTTATACAATGTAAGATCTTCGAATAATATATCTGATCTTCCTATCGTAACATTAATCAATAATGATATTTGAATTACATTATGAAGAATAAATTAATTCCAAAAGCTAGATTTGGGTGGTTGAGTAGGGCAATTCGTGGAAGATCTATAGCCAATGCAATAGATAAGTCTGTTGCTCATGGTGTTCGTCCAAACTTATATGATAGAGGATTGATTTATAGAACAACTACTCCAAAAGAAGTATCTGTATTATCAGATGGCGAATTTGTTATTCGTGCTAATGACGGTAATCATGGAGCTTATGGTTGGCGTATTGGAGCTCCTTTTTATTAGCCTGGGAGTCATGTAGAACGGAAGATGTTATCTAAGAGAAATGATATGCCAGTTGATAATCCAGTTTATTTAACTACTCCTGTTGATGCAAATTTAATGATTAGAGTTGGAAGTGGAGGTAAATATGGAGATTTAGTTGCATCTACATCTGTTCATCCTGGTTCTGCAAATGATTATCAGATTACTGGTAGTTTGTATTTTCCAGAAGAATCATCTGTAGCATTTTTACCTGGAGACAAGTTACCTTAGTAGATTAGAGCTTGGTAGAAAGTTAATGGATAGTGGTAGTTTTAGGATATCGAATAGCCAAAGAGAATATATTAGAAGATAAGAATATAGGCACCGAATCATACTATTTAGAGACCAAGAGAAATAGTATTAGAGCCACAGGGTGATAATAAATATTATTTACATATTCGGACATGGGATGATCCAGTAAAAAAGATACCAGCTAATTTAACTAACGCAGAGAAGAACTATTTATTTTAGTAGGTGTATGATTAGTTACCATAGGGTGCTGAAATATTATTTCCATAGTCAGGTCCAGGATACTATGCAACTCGTGGCACAGTTGCAGCATTATAGAGATTAGGAAGAGATTCTAGATTTACTCCTGGATAGGAAGGTATTTTATATTATGAAGATAGAGATGGTATTAAAGAATTTACTGGAACTAGTTTTATTAAGAAATAATTATATATATTAAAACAAATAAACCCCAGACTATTAATTTAGCCTGGGGTTTTATTATTTATTTACCATACTACTATTCATTTATTAATTTGTCTACCATCTATGGTAAGATATCCTATTTTTGTTTTTCTTTATCAATCTCATCTTTAACTACAGCATTCCAAAATGGATTACCAACTGCTATTCCTGTAAAACTTCCTGCGTTTCTTGCGTTCTATCTATATATTTTAGACCAATAATCCTATCTTGCAAGAGGAGATCTTTTTAATACTTTTCTAGTTCTATTAGCTGCTTGTATTGCATTCTTTGCATTTTTAGCAACAGTTATTGGCATAACTCCAGTCAATAGATCTAAACTATTTTCTAAATCTGGACCCTTGTCAATCATATCTACTGCTGCTCCACCTGCTTTAGCTGCAGACATTGCTGTAGCTGGAAATATTGCAGGTGGGAACATAGGAGAAAGTCCGTATAATGTCGCTGTTCCCAAATCGTAAGCTACTCCTAATTTCCCATTTTTAATTAATTTATAAGGATTCTATCTTAAAGCCTATGCATCTAATGTTCCATAATTAGTTGTGAAATAGATTGGTCCATCTGGATTCTAAAATTTCTTTGTTTGATTTTTAAAAGTAATATAACCTTCTTTTAATAGAAATTCTACAACATCGTCACCTGTTGCTGTTCTCATTAATTTCATATATTTTGCATAATCTTCAGGACTAATACCTTTAGATGTTCTACGATATTTTACGGGATAATTTTTAAGGAATTTAGATATATCCTAATCTTGTGGTGTTAATGTACCACCTGTTTGTTTATAAAAGTTATTTGAATTATTCCATGGAGCAGTTGGTAGATACGTAGGAAGATCATCATAACTACCAGAAGGATTTCTATAAATATATCTAGAATCTACTGCACCTTCAGTAGTGAATGGAGCAAGACTCGGTATTCTTTCATCTACTGGCTCTATTAAACCATTTTGTCTTCTAGATAAATTCTATAACAATTTAACTTCTTCTTTAGTTAAATCATATGGTTTTTTGCTATATAAGTTTTTAAGTATTTTTATTTCTTCTTGTGATAATGGTCCAGTTTTTTGATGAGTCTATATAACTGGTGCAGCAGATTGTATTCTCCATTCTGGAATTATTTTTACCAATTCATCATCAGTCATATATTCTAATGGTTTTGCTCCAGGAAATCCGTCTGCTGGCCTACCAAGAGAGTAACTTAATTCACGTTGTAACAAGTTATCTATATTTTTAATAGTTTTAACATCCTATTTTTCTGTGGCACGTGCAGCAGCTCTTGCTATTTGAACTAACTTTTGTTCATTCTATGGCGTATCGGAGATTAGATTTGCGATTGTTTTAAGTCTACTTTTTAGTAGCTATCGCAGTAATGATCCTTTTTGATGTTTCGGTATATTAAGTAATTTTTTCATTGTTATTTAAATTTATTTCTTTATTATGTATTTTCTTATGGCAATTGGCACAAACGCAAATGCATTTATCTAATTCTTTAATAAAGTTTTCTTGTCTTAGATGACTAACTGCTTGTGATATAGAATATTGTTTATCTTTAATATGATGAAATTCCAAACAACATTTATCAGTTAATCCACATATTACACATTTTGTTTTACGATCGTTTAATATTTGCTTATTGATTAAATAGTCTTTAGATTTTCTCATTTTTGAATAAAAGGAGATAAAACAAACGGAGTTACAATTGGTGCATATTTTAATAATTGTTTTCCATGATCTAAGAATTTAGGATATGCTTTAGGACCTATTGTTCCATAAATTCTTCCATATCCATTTACTTCTTTTAATAAGTCAGCTAACTCGAGTTTATTTAATGAATCTATATAAGATTCTACATCTGGTCTTAATTCTTCTATGTGTCCAGATATTCCTTTATATCCTTTTCTGTGAGCTGCTTCGTAATACAATTTTCTCAGAATCTCTCCAAATGTAGCTCTAACTTCACGTGCTTTTTTAGCTGATGGATTCATTCTTACTCCAGAAAATCCACCTTCTATAAATGTGTCTTCAGTATATGGAAATATGTTATTACCAACCATATGTGAGTTATTAAATATATTATCCGCGAAGCTTTGATATGATTTAACTGCTTGTGGTGCATAAGCCTCAACGACTTCGTCCGTACCATGCATATTGTTTTCATGAAATATTACAGATGCTGTATTATCAGGACCTACAAATGATTGATTTGCTAGTCTTGATCTGAATCCCCAAACATTATTATCTTTATCAGTAAAATGTCCGAATATTACAGGTCTTTTCGTTTCTTTCTATATAGTTTTAATAGGATCAATAAATTGATCTTGATGCTGTTGTATATATTGTAATTCACCTTCTTTTAAATATGGTAGAATTCTTCTAATCTATTCTTCTGCAAAAGCTTCATTTCCAGGACCTGGTTCCATTAAATATTCTCCAATGAATTTCTCTTGCTACATAGCTTTCTCGGCATCTGACGAAGCTAAAGTTAATTTGCCTAATATTCTTGGAAATGTTCTTTCTACTCCATTGATTATAAGTTTTGAAAGCTATCCTTTCTATGCTTTTGGTATTAATCTTTTACTCATGGTTTCTTAATTTTAATAATTCTTGTATTTTCTATAAACCAATTTGATTATTGTTTTTTCTAGCTCTTTCTATTGCTGTATCTATTGCTTCCTATGGCATTTCTTTTACGTTTTCTGGAGTTATAAATCCTGTATCCATAGTTTTTACGTATCTAGAAAAAGGTGATAATTCAAAAGGTTTTTCCATATGATGATATATTGCCTATATTACATCATTAGAAGCATCAGGGAAAACCTAACTTACTAATGATGCGCCAATAGGGCCGTGTCCATCACCGGATAAT
>Ga0247608_10004824_pt1 | contig 14893 bp, 17 predicted proteins | sample 176DNAGHGlowgp2_FD_193490 | JGI IMG/M metagenome (GOLD analysis project Ga0247608, IMG submission 193490) | Sheep rumen microbial communities from Palmerston North, Manawatu-Wanganui, New Zealand - 1766 DNA GHGlow gp2 | ecosystem: Host-associated > Mammals > Digestive system > Stomach > Rumen ...
ATAGGAAGAATAAGCGATGAAGCGGTATTTTACCTTATGTCAAGAGGGCTTTCGGAAGAAGAGGCCAAGGCAATGATAGTAAGCGGCTTTGCGGAAAATGTTTCCAAAGAGCTTCCTTTAGAATATGCGATGGAAATGAACAACCTTATACGTCTCGAAATGGTGGGAAGTATAGGCTGAGGATATTGATATGAATATGACTAAAGATATTACCGTCAATAAGATACCCGTAAGGACCTGGAATCACCTTGCGATGAATGATGCTGATGTAAGCGGCGTAAATATAAGCGGCAAGGCAGAGGCAAAGGTCACATTTGAAGGCGTGACTGCTGCCGGCAGCGGGGTACTTAAAGATAAGTATGACGGTATAAAGACAAGCTCAGGAGAAGAGCTGAGTGAGCTTTTTACTGTTTCAGGAATAAAGCCTGATATTTATGCTTTTGATAACCGCGATGAAAACGCATATGTGAAGATCGATTTTGACTGCAATAAAGAAAACGGAAACGCGCATCTTCTTGGCATAGAGGCAAAAGAGGGCTCTGTGATAACGGTCTATGTAGATCATAGCGAAGATGAGGATATGAGCCTTTTTCAGACAAAGCTTTATGCCGCAAAGGGCTCTTTGATAAGATTCGTTCAGCTCTTTCACTCGTCTGATAATGCAGTTGTGATAGACGATATCGGCGGAGTATGCGAAGACAGCGCAAAAATAGAACTTTATCAGCTTTTCATATCCGGGGCGGAAGTATATGCGGGCTGCAAGGCGTGCCTTGCAGGAAATGATGCCGCGTTTGATGCCGGAATAGCATACAGGCTTGCGGGCAACCAAAAGCTTGACATGAATTACCATGCGGTATTTGAAGGAAAACGCGGAAGCTGCGACATTCAGGCGGGCGGCGCTTTAAGGGACAAGTCCTATAAGCTCTTTAGAGGAACCATAGATTTTGTAAACGGCTGCGGTGGCTCTGTGGGTGCTGAAAACGAAAGCGTGCTTCTTATAGATGATACCGTCGTTAATAAGACCATTCCGCTCATTTTGTGTGCGGAAGAAGATGTACAGGGTGCGCACGGAGCTTCTCTTGGAAGGCCCGATGAAGAACTGCTCTTTTATATGCAGTCAAGAGGCCTGGATAGACAGGAGGCTTTAAGGGTGCTTGAAAAGGCAAAGCTTGACAGGGTGATAGGTCTTATGCCGCATGCGGCAATGCGTGAATACGCATCCTGTCTTATTACTGAGAAAGAGAATGAGTATGAATAACAGGATCTTGGAATATCGCAGGGATTTTCCGCTGCTTTCCGGCGCGGACATAGCATATCTTGATAATGCGGCAACGACTCAAAAGCCCGTAAGCGTGCTTGAAGCTGTAAGACATTATTATGAGGCCGAAAACGCAAATCCGTTAAGGGGTGTTTATGAGCTCAGCGAAAAGGCTACGGCCGCATATGAAAGTGCAAGAGCGGCGGTGAAAAACTTTATCGGCGCCAAAAGCAGTGACGAGATAATCTTTACTTCAAATGCAAGCGCGTCAATAAACCTTGTCGCATACAGCTACGGCCTGAATTATTTAAAAGAAGGCGATGAGATAGTGGTAAGCGTCATGGAACACCACAGCAATTTCCTTCCATGGAAGATGGTCGCCGAAAAGACAGGCGCAAAGCTTGTAAAATTGTGCCCGGGCGAGGACGGATATATCACGCCGGCTCAGCTTGACAAGGTGCTGACCGACAAAACAAAGCTTGTAGCCGTAACACAGGTATCAAATGTTTTGGGACAGGTCAATGACATAAAGGCTCTTGCAAAAAGGGCGCATGAGGTAGGCGCAGTCATTCTTTGCGACGGCGCTCAGTCGGTTCCACACATGAAAGTAAACGTAAGCGATCTTGACGTGGATTTCCTTGCCTTTTCGGGACACAAGATGCTTTCTCCCATGGGTATAGGTGTACTGTACGGAAAAAGAAGCTGCCTAAAAAAAATGCCGCCCTTCTTTTACGGCGGCGAAATGATAGAGATCGTCCACTGGGACAGCGTGCGTTATGCGGATATACCGCATAAATTTGAGGCGGGCACGGTAAACGCAGGGGGCGCCGTGGGCCTTAATGCGGCTATAGAATATATTGGCAAAGTCGGATTTGATCTTATAGAAGAACAGGAAAGACTGCTCACAGACATGGCGATGGACGGACTTGGAGCCATAGAGCATGTTCATATAGTTGGGTCGCCCAAAAAAGAAGATCACAAGGGAATAGTGACATTTACCATAGATGATGTACATCCGCACGATGTTGCGGGCATTCTTTCAAATGACGGAGTATGCGTAAGAGCAGGACATCACTGCGCACAGCCCCTTATGGACTATCTTGGGGTCAGATCGACAACAAGGGTAAGCTTCGCCTTTTACAATACACCTGAAGAGGTCGAAAGATTTTTGTATTCTGTATCAAGCGTACGAAAGAGAATGGGTTACTAGATGGAAGACAGATTGTTTTATAACGAGGTCCTGACGGACCATAACAAACATCCGTATCACAAATGCGAACTCGACCACCCGGATCTTATGCTCGAGGGCGTAAATCCCTCTTGCGGAGATGACATCTACCTCCAGCTTAAGATGGACGGAGATGTTATAGCCGACGGAGCCTTTATAGGGGATGGTTGCGCCATATCGCAGGCATCTACCGATATCATGCTGGAAATGATCATAGGCAGGACAAAGAAAGAAGCTATCCGTCTTGCAGATATTTTTGCAAAAATGATAAGGGATGAGGCTACAGAGGAAGATATCGAAGAACTTGAAGAGGCGGGAGCCTTAAAGGATGTTGCCAAAATGCCGGCCAGAGTAAAATGCGCCGCGCTTGGCTGGAGGACTCTAAAAGAGATGCTTGAAAAAGCATAAAGGAAAAAGCTTATGAAAAAGAGATTCGGATTATTATTTGCCGCACTCCTTCTTCTTTCATGCGTCCTTTCCGGCTGCGCTAAAGGCGTATCTGTAAAAACAGATGACACTACAGCCTTTTGGATAGAGACAGCCGCCGAAACATCAAAAGCGGCCAAAGAGACCGGGCCTGAAAAGAAAGAGACAAAACAGGCGGAAGAATCAAAAAAGACCGCAGAGACTTCAAAAGAAGCCGAAAAAGAAACGACTGCGCCTGCTGAAAGTGAGTCAGATGTCATATCGGAGGACGGAGAGTATACATCAAAAGAAGATGTTGCCCTCTATCTCTACACCTACGGCCACCTTCCTTCAAACTATATCACAAAAAAGGAAGCCGGAAAACTCGGCTGGCAGGGCGGAGACCTGTATAAATACGCGAAAGGCTGCAGCATAGGCGGCAGCGGTTTCGGAAACAATGAAAAGCTTCTGCCTGAGAAAAAAGGCCGAAAGTATTATGAATGCGACATAGACTATAACGGCGGCAAGAGAGGCGAAAAGCGCCTCGTTTATTCAAACGACGGCCTTATATATTACACGGAGGATCACTACGAGACCTTCGAGCTGCTTTATGGAGTTGAATAAGCAGGTCTCATACATTTTCCATAAGCACAACGGAATGAAACTCTTTCTTTTCGCTGTCATAAAAGAAATCGGCATAACCGTTATATCTCTCGCATATTCTCTGAATGCTTTTTGTCCCGATACCGTGATTCGATGAATCATTTTTAGATGTTCTAAGCTTGCCCTTAGCATCTGCCGGAGGTTCCGTAAGACAGGTATTGACGACCTTTATAACGGTATATGCCGTATTCTTTCCCCGCTGGATATTTAAGAAAATATATCCTCCCGAAATGCCGGAAGCTGCTTCCGATGCATTGTCAAGAAGATTGCACATCAGCGCAGTCAAATCCGTGCTTTTGATTTTTTCGAGCACGGGATTAAAGATATTAAACGAAAAATCTATATTTTCCTTTTGGAATCTTTCGCTGTAGCGGCATAAAACCATATTGAGGACCGTGTTAGAACAAATCTTTTGCCTTTTGTTAAACTCCGGCTCATCAAGTATGTTTTTTATGTAATCGGTTATTTCTCGTGCATTCCCCCTTTGGCTCATTTCTTCTATTGTGATCAGGTGATTCTTGATATCATGAAGCGCTATTCGCTGGTTAGAGGTAAGTTCATTTATTTCCGTATTGTATTTTATGAGATCGTTTTCCTGTTGATGCAGAAGTCTGTTTTGCAGGATCTCTTCATATTGAACCTTTATGGAGTATGAATACAAAAAAACCAAGAAATTCAACAAGATGATAAACATAATTGCAATCAGCAGAGAAAAATAGCTTTCTGCTATATTAAGGGACAGGCAAACATATAACAGACTGCCGGAAAGAAGAAGCGTTACGACCATAATGATTAGGAATAAAAATGTGGTTTTTCGCCCATCTTGATCATACGTTATTTTTTCTTTGTCTGTTGCCTTGAATAAAGTGACAAGCATTATGCAGTAAATTACTTTGCTTATTCCTACTATCCATAAAAACAGCATATTGTTTCCGCCTGTTTCATTAAGAGCAAAGTAAGTGATCAAAACAAACGGTACTATCTCGGATATTGACATCATGGCTGTTATTGCCACATGAACTGCTCCCTTAAGATATACCATTTTCCTGCAAATGATATACATGCAGGCAAAGTTTAGAGTGATAAAGGCAAAGACATTCATCCACAGTAAATATGCGGGTGCGCCTCCAAAAAAGAAGATAAATAACAAAAGACAAAAAACCAGTCGATATGTCATTTTTATAAATTGGGGAATATCTTCTTTGACGCAATAGATCATTAGGGCCAATGAATCTATGAGATATGACACTATAAAAATATACAATGCATCCATAAACAGTCTATTCCTTCTCTAAAAATCTGATATATATTGTCTTGAAATCTTTGTATTTTCGCCTTGATAATAACACTGAGTATTTGCCATCACACAGCGTGATCTCATCATGCGAAAACCCGGTCACATATGAAAGATTTATAACAAAGCTTCTGTTTGGAGAATAAAAATCATCCTTATTTTTCAAAAAGTCTTCCCAGTAGGAAATATTCTCAAGACCTATAATGTCCCGGGCAACGGTATGAATTATACTTTTTCTTTTTTCTGTTTCAATAAATACCAGATCCCCCAGTTCTATTTTTTCCATTCCGTCACTTGTCTTTATTAATATATGCCGATGTAATTTTGAATACTTTTTTATAGCGTCGTCAAAATTGCGTAGGAAGCGGGATAAAACTATTGGTTTAGAGATATACCTGAAGACAGCAAGTCGCATCGCATCATCCAAATAGTCCATATATGATGTGATGATGATTATTATTATATCGGGATTTTTCTTTTTTAATTCGTTTCCGGCAAGCAGACCGTTGCCGCCGGGCATTTCAATATCCAGGAATACTATGTCGGGAATAAAGGAATCGTCACACAAAGCATTTCCGGAGTCATATTTCTTGATTTCAGGGATTTCTTTATCATGGCGTTCATAGTATTCGGCTATCATGGTATCGACTTGGTCGATTATGATCTTATCGTCATCACAGATCGCTATTTTCATGCGTACACTCCTTTTGTTTTTTTTATTATAGCACTTATCCGGGGCAAAGAGAAACCATTTGTGCAGAAAATATGACCATTCGTGCAGGGGCTATTGATTTTTGCGGTTGAAAGAGTGATAATCTGATTAAACAAAAATGAAAAAGTATGTTATATTCATAAAGAAAGGCTATTCAAATGAAAATAAAGAAGATGATCCCATGTATATTATCCCTTGGATGCGTGATATTGGAGCTTTTGCCGGGAAGTGTATCGTATCAGGAGGCTGCAAATAAAGGGACAGAAACCATAACGAGATCGGCGGAATACTATGACTTTGGCCTTTGGGGGAGCGGCCCCTGGTTTTACAATATCGCATTTGTTCTGACATTGATCATGTTTATATGTACGATCTGCGCCGCGCTTATAAAGAAAAAAAAGATATATGAAGAATGCATTTATATTTCAGGGATGGTTTTGATTGTCAATACTATGTGCATAATTATGTTAAATCCGGTATCGGTAATAACATATATTGTAGACGTTTTGGCGGTGCTTCTTATCCTGTGTCAAGCTATCATATTGTATAGCTTAAAAAAGAATAATGATTAGTGAGACTTTGACTTAAGTCTATGGGTCTCATATGTATGTGTGTACCGCCCACAGAGCCGAAGAAGCTTATGGGCGGTACGCTTAAAGAAAATCTTACCGCCCAGAGAGCCGAAGAAGGTCCTGGGCGGTACACTTAAAGAAAATCTTACCGCCCGTAGAGCTGAAGAAGCTTACGGGCGGTAAAAATTAGAAAAATCTTGAAAATAGAGCCGGGTCTTAATCTATCGAGATCAGCTTCTTGGGCTCTTCGCGCTCGATAGTATTCTCCTTGGGTACGGAAAGCTTTAAAACTCCGTCTGCAAAGGAAGCCTTGATATCTTCTTCCTTAAGCTTCTTTCCTACAAAGTACCTTCTGTAATATTTCCCCGCAAAGCGTTCTCTGCGGATGTACTTTCCGTTTTCGCCCTTTTCGTCCTTTTCGTCGTTCTTTGAAGCGGTAACTACAAGGAAGCCGTCTTTAAGCTCGGCGGAAACATCCTCTTTCTTAACGCCGGGGATATCGATCATAAGCTCATAGCTTTCACCCATATCTTTTATATCGGTCTTCATAAGTCCGTAAGGCTTGGGTGCGGGGCAGCCGCCGGGGCGTCTCGGCTCGACATCATTTCTGCAATCTCTGAAAGTGTCATTGAAAAAATCACCGAAAAATCCATCATTAAATAAATCAAACATATTTATACCTCCTTTTGGTGTGCCGGAATCGACCCGGCTTTTTTGGCAAGAGCCGTTTGTTTTTGCTTACGATAGAGTTATAGCACATTTGTTAGCACTCGTCAATAGTGAGTGCTAACAAATTTTGAAATAAATTATAAAAAAATTATAAACTTTGCCCTCCCGGAATATTCATAAAAGTTTTGGAACAAATACATTGCAAAGAATAATGCTTTTTGGTAAAATAGACAGGTAGACTTTTATATACGAACCGGAGGCAGTATGGGCGGATTTTTTGGAGTAGCATCAAAGGAAAATTGTATTTTTGATCTTTTTTTCGGAACTGATTATCATTCACACCTCGGCACAAGAAGAGCCGGCATGGTGGTATGCGGTGAGAAAGGCTTTCACAAGTCCATCCACAGCATAGAAGGCTCTCCTTTCAGAACCAAGTTCGACAAAGAACTACAGGACTTTGACGGACATTACGGCGTAGGCTGTATTTCCGACTACGAGGCTCAGCCTGTTTTGGTAAAATCAAGGCATGGGCTTTACGCCATCACAACAGTAAGCAAGATAAACAACGCGCAGTATATAGTAGAAGAGATCCTTAAAAACAAGGTCCACTTCTTTGTAATGAGCAACGGGGAGGTCAATCCTACAGAGCTTGTTGCTGCGCTTATTGACCAGAAGGAAAATTTTATAGAAGGTATCAAATTTGCCCAGGAAGTCGTGGACGGCTCACTTTCAATGCTGATCCTTACCGAAAAGGGAATATATGCCGCAAGGGATAAGCTTGGAAGAACGCCAATAGTTCTGGGCAAAAAGGATGACGCAAGATGCGCCTGCTTTGAAAGCTATTCATACCTGAACCTCGGTTACACGGATGATAGGGAACTCGGCCCCGGCGAGGTAGTTGTTTTTGATGAAAAAAGCTGTAAAACTCTTGTATCACCCGGTGACAAGATGAAGATATGTACCTTCCTCTGGGTATATTACGGCTACCCGAGCGCGGTATATGAAGGCGTGAGCGTTGAACAGATGCGCTACAACTGCGGAAAATATCTTGCCATGCGCGACAATGTAGATGTCGATACAGTCGCAGGTGTTCCGGATTCGGGAACGGCGCATGCAATAGGTTATGCAAACGAAAAGGGCATCCCTTTTTCAAGACCCTTTGTAAAATATACACCCACATGGCCAAGGTCATTCATGCCGACCATCCAGACAAAGAGAAATCTTATAGCACATATGAAGCTCATCCCGGTGCATGCGCTTATAAAGGGAAAGAAGCTTTTGCTTATAGACGACTCCATCGTCCGCGGCACGCAGCTTCGCGAGACCACGGAATTCTTATATGAATCCGGAGCGGCCGAAGTTCATATAAGGCCCGCATGCCCGCCGCTTCTTTTCGGGTGCAAATATCTTAACTTTTCAAGGTCGAATTCGGATATGGATCTGATCGCAAGAAGAGTCATAAAGCGCCTTGAAGGCGATAAGGATGATGTCTCCATAGATGTTTTGCGCGAATATGCGGATCCGGATTCCGAAAAGTATAAGAAAATGGTATCGGAGATCTGCAAAGAACTTAATTTCACATCACTCAGATTCCACAGACTTGACGATATGCTTGCTTCCGTCGGCATAGATCCCGAAAAACTTTGCACATACTGCTGGGACGGAAGGGAATAAAATAAAAACAAAACAGGGGGGAACATGGACAGACAGATAATCGTAGCCATTGGGCGTGAATACGGCAGCGCGGGTCACGAGATCGCGCAGCAGATAGCAGATGATATGGGCCTTGCATTTTACGATCAGCAGCTGATCGATGAGATCGCGCACACGGAACAGCTTGACACCTTTGATGCGCGCATGTTTGATGATGTTCCCAAGAGCATTATGTCTGCGCCGGGCCTTGGTGAAAATATGGAGCCGGGCGAAAACAAGATGGCAGAGGTGCAGTTTGAACTCATCAAAAAACATGCCGCATCGGGAGAATCCTTTGTCATAGTCGGAAGGTGCGCAGAGTACATCTTAAGAGAATACCCATGCCTTGTGACTGTTTTTATAATGGGTAACATGAAACAAAAACAGCGAAGGATAATGAACCTCTATCAGATGACCGCAGAGGAGGCAAAGGCTGCCATAGCCTATCACGACAGGCAGAGACAGACCTTCCACAACAGCTATTCCGATACAAAATGGGGAGAGGCAAAGGGGTATGACCTTTGCATAAATTCAAGCAAGCTTGGAGTAAAAAATACCACCCGCCTGCTTGAAGAATATATAAAGCTTCGCATGGAAGCTATGGAATGATCTTTGGGGGCTGTTTTTACAGCCCCTTTTTTAAGGACGGATATGGAAGAAGAAAGTTTGAGCCGGTTCGGTATAAGCGCGTCAAAGATAAAGTGGATAGCGATGATAAGCATGCTTATAGATCATATCGGCGCCACATTACTGATGCGTATCCTGGATGCGGAAGGCACGCTGAAATTTTTAGACGATTATAAAAACTGGGGCAGGATCGGGACGGTAGGATGGATATATCTGATCTGCAGAGGCATAGGAAGGCTTGCCTTTCCGCTTTATTTGTTTCTGCTTACAGAGGGCGCGGTCCACACCAAAAGCCGTATCAAATATCTTATAAGGCTTGCAATATTTGCGGTCATTTCGGAGATACCTTTTGATATGGCGCTTCATCTAAAGGACGATCAGGTCTTTGCGGGCGATCTGTTTTATTTTGGGCGCCAGAATGTTTTTGTAACCCTTACGATCTCACTTCTTGTCATCATGGCAATAGATGAAGCGGAAAAAAGAATAAAGCAGATTCCGGCAAGAATAGCTGCGATGATCGCTATAGTAGCTTCAGGAAGCGCACTCGGATGGCTTGTAAAAACGGATTACGGCTTTGCGGGGATCATCGCCGCGGCGATAATCTACGTTTTCAGATGGAATAAAGAGATAGCTTTTGCGCTTGCGGTGATGATACTTTCCGTATTTGAAGGCGAGTCGGAGATACTTGCGCTTGCTTGCATTCCGATTTTATCTGCATACAACGGCACCCGCGGCCGCAGGATAAACCGCTTTGTATTCTATGCATTTTATCCCGTTCATTTTCTGCTGTTGTGGGGGTTATGTTTTTTCTGCGGGTTGATGAAGTAGAAGTGGAAACATGTAAAGCGCAAAAAAGTGGACAAACGGCAGAGCCTGTGTTACCATGATTTGGGAATCAACAAGAAAACTGCAATGTTACAGAACACGGAGGGGGCTATGAGAAAACAAAATGCTGTTTTTGCAATAATTACAATGCTTATACTCTCGTCATGTTCGCCCGGTAATGATGATAAAATGACGAGTAGTTCGCTGAAGGCAAGTACTGAGATCGAAACCGAAGAATCAAAAGTGAATGATGTAACAGTTCCGATCGAGGATGAATCTTATATAGAAACACAGGAATTGTCTAAAAGTGAAACCGATACAGGCGCGGAACCGATGGGTATTTATTATAAAAAAGTAGAGTATAATATTTATAATACAGCGTCAACTCTGTTTACATATGACGGCAAAATATACGAAAAGAATTCACTTGTTTTTTCGATCGATCCTGAATATGAAAGCGAATTAAAAGAGCTTGAGGCATATGATAAGGAAGGTAATATAGTCCCTTCTGATAGTGACAATGTGGCAGGCAGATCATATGCGGTCGGAGATTATTCGGCGGATTATCTTATCTGCTATAAGATCGAAAGTATAGATAAATATGTTCAATATATAAGGCTTAATGACATATATGTTGAAACGGGAGAGGATGTTTTTGTCGATAGAATGCGTCTGTATAATACTGTTTCGGCTATAAAAAATGAGGCTGTCGACGGAGAATCGATGGAAGAGGAACTATCGGCAGAAGAGGTAAAGGAACTGTTAGGTATACTTGCCGGGAGCCGGGCAGAACAACAATATATTTACACTGAAGCATATGAGAATAACTACCAGATGATAAACTGGGCGTTCCCGGCCGAAAAATACGGTAATTATTTATGCGGTATATCTTTTGCCGACAAATATGGAATTCAGGCCCAAATTGAGATATCGGAAGGTGGATACGCACTTATACCCGTAAGAGGTGTCTTAAAAGTTTTTAATGCGGGTCAGGCTTTGATCGATTTCTATGGGAAGCATTGGGCGCGGAAATAATTTCCAAAACGGCAGAAATTGTGGAGTGGAAAGACTTGTTGAAAAAATGCTAAATCGTTAGCAGAAATGGCTTTAAAAATTGAAGGATAGACTAAGACCAAAATGGCAAAAAACCCCTTGCAATAAAAAAAGTCTTATGCTATAATTGCTTTCACTGCGTGAAAACGCAAATAATTATTGTCAAAGAACAATAGAAGATGAGGTGAAAAAATGAGAGAAGGGATCCATCCTACCTATTATCAGGCAAAGGTTACATGCAACTGCGGTAACGAGTTTGTAACAGGTTCGACAAAGCAGAGCATCCACGTTGAAATCTGCAGCAAGTGCCATCCGTTCTACACCGGACAGCAGAAGTCTGTTCAGGCTCGTGGAAAGATCGACAGATTCAACCGCAAGTACGGCTTTACACAGGACTGAAAAACTTTGGCGGCAATGCCGTCGCTTTGAGCAAACTGCAGGCTTTGACATTTTGTCGTAGGTCTGCAGTTTTTTAGATAAATGGGCAGAGGTACTAAACGTATGAAATCATCCGGTATCGGCGGACAGGCCGTTATGGAAGGCATAATGATGCGAAACGGAAACAAGTATTCCGTCGGAGTTCGCAGGCCTGATAAAAAAATACAGTTAAAGATAGAGGACTATAAAAGCATCACGGGAAAGAGCAAAATATTAAAGCTCCCGTTTATAAGGGGGATCTTTAATTTTATTGATTCCATGGTCGTAGGAATGAAATGCCTCGACTACTCATCCGGAGTTTATATATCGGACGAGGAAGAGGAGGAAACAGAGCCGGGCAAGTTTGAAAAGGCCATGACAAAAATGTTCGGCGACAAGGCCGAAAAGGTCCTTACGACATTTATCATGATCCTTTCGATAGTGCTTGCGATAGGCATATTTGCACTCTTGCCTGCATTTTTCGGAAGTCTTCTTCACAAGGTCATTGAGAACCACTACATAGTAAGCCTGCTTGAAGGGCTTATAAGGCTGACCATATTTATTCTGTATGTATGGCTAATATCCTTCCTTAATGACATAAAAAGGACCTACATGTATCACGGCGCAGAACATAAATGCATAAACTGCGTCGAGCACGGCCTGCCGCTCACCATAGAAAATGTTAAAGGCTCTTCGCGCTTTCATAAAAGATGCGGCACAAGCTTTCTGTTGATAGTAATGATCATCTCCATATTGTTGTTCATGGTAATAGATGCCAGGACGATATGGATAAAGTTTTTGAGCAGGATCGCTTTGATCCCCGTGGTTGCGGGAATATCATACGAATTTCTGCGCCTTGCGGGGAACAGCGATAACTGCATCATAAATCTTTTAAGCAAGCCCGGTCTTTGTTTGCAGAGAATAACCACATCAGAGCCCGATGAGACCATGATAGAGGTCGCCATAGCCGCAGTAGAAGCGGTATTTGACTGGCGCGAATATGAATCCGTAAATAACGGCCTTAATAAAGAGGAGCTTACCGGCATAGAAGCCGTAACATCTGAGATAGTAATAGATGACGGGCACCTTGATGATGAAAATGCTGAGGAAGAAAAAGAGGACCAAGGCGGGGATTCGACCGCCAAAGAGGCCGATGAAACAGTAAAAGAGACATAAAATGCCCTGATATGACATATAAAGATTATTACGAAAAAGCGGTAGATGAAATAAAAAGATCCGGCTCGGCGGAGCCGGAAAGCGATGCGTGGCTTCTTTTTGAAGATACTTTTGGCGTATCGCGAAGCCGGTATTTTCTTGTAAAAGAGGAAGAGATATCGGCAGATGATACAGAAAACGCAAAGCTGTTTGAAGAAAGGTGCCAAAGAAGAATAAAAGGCGAACCCGTGCAGTATATACTCGGCACGCAGGAGTTTTGCGGCCTTAAATTCAATGTGGATAAAAGAGTGCTTATACCAAGGCTTGATACGGAAGTTCTGGTTGAAGAAGTTTTAAAATGCGACACCGCCGGAAAAAGCATCCTTGACCTTTGCACGGGCTCAGGGTGCATTCTGATAGCTGCAATGAAGCTTGGAGGCTTTGCGCATGGGACCGGAACGGACATTTCGCAGGAAGCGCTTGAAGTCGCAAAAGAAAATGCGGCGCTTAACGATGCAGATGTACGTTTTTACAAGGGCGATCTTTTTGGCGCTGTAGGCGCAGATGAAAAGTATGATTTTATAACCGCAAATCCGCCCTATATATCACCGGATGAAAAGGATGAAGTCCAGAATCAGGTCATAATGTATGAACCATACGGCGCGCTTTTTGCCGGGCATAACGGACTCATCATGTATGAGAGAATAATAAAGGATGCCGCCGCGCATTTAAACGAAGGCGGCAGATTGTTTTTTGAGATAGGCTGCAGTCAGGGAAAAGCCGTTTCCATGCTTTTATGGCAGGCCGGCTTTAAGGAGGTAAGGGTGATAAAAGACCTTGCCGGGCTTGACAGAGTGGCCATGGCATGTAAATAAGGAGTAGATATGTTTGACAGATTAGAGGATATGCTGGCCAAATACGAGGAGCTGATGGCTGAATTAAATGACCCGCAGCTTGCCCTAGATCAGGCCAGATATAAGATGGTGATGAAAGAACAGGCAAATCTTTCACCCATAGTGGAGGCCTACAGGGCCTATAAAAAAGCGCAGGAGACCATCGAAGAGTCAGAGGATATGCTCGGCTGTGAAAGTGATGAGGAAATGCGCGAACTTTTAAAGGAAGAGCTTGCGGGCGCAAAGGAGGAAATGGCCTCTTTGGAGGAGAAATTAAAGATACTTCTTCTTCCCAAAGACCCCAATGATGACAGAAACGTCGTTATGGAAATAAGAGCCGGCGCCGGCGGCGACGAGGCGGCACTTTTTGCCGCAGAGCTTTACAGGATGTATGTCCACTACGCCGAAAGCAGAAGATGGAAGACGGAAATGGTCGAAGTCAACGAAATAGGAATAGGCGGAATGAAATCCGTTACATTTATAATAAGCGGCCAGGGTGCATATTCACGTCTTAAATATGAAAGCGGCGTTCACCGCGTTCAGCGGGTTCCCAAGACCGAAAGCGGCGGAAGGATCCACACATCTACGGCCACGGTAGCCGTAATGCCCGAAGCCGATGAGGTGGAAAATGACATAGTGATAGATCCTAAGGACATCCGCATAGATGTGTTCAGGTCTTCGGGAAACGGCGGACAGTGCGTAAACACAACGGACTCTGCCGTAAGACTGACCCACTATCCCACGGGAATAGTCATTTCCTGCCAGGACGAAAAGTCGCAGCTTAAAAACAGGGATAAGGCCATGCGTGTTTTAAAGGCCATGCTTTATGAGATGGAGCTTGAAAAACGTGCAAGTGAGGAGGCGGAAGAGAGAAGAAGTCAGATAGGTACGGGCGACCGTTCCGAAAAGATAAGGACATACAATTTCCCCCAGGGACGCGTGTCCGATCACAGGATAAATCTTACCCTCTACAAGATCGACCAGATAATGAACGGAGATCTTGACGAGGTCATCGACAGTCTTATCGCGGCCGATCAGGCCGCAAAGCTTTCAAAGATGAACGAAACCCCGGCGTAATTGCCGGGGCTTTTTGTTGTTATTGTATTTCTTTAAGATGCCTTTCCAAAAGGTTGTTGATCCTCTTGGTGGGGTTTAAAAGCGAGTGGAGCGATATATTGTGGTTTAAATGATCTATGATCATCGCGATATATTTGTTCATGTCTACAGAGACATAATACTTTCTCGAAAGAAGCTCCGGGCTCTGGTAGGTGAGGTTTGTGGTGAGAAGGAAATCAAACACCCCATCCTCGTAAGCCGAATCAAACTTATAAAGACCGTTGGTAAAGAGTCCGAATGTGGAAACGCATATTACGCGGCGGGCCTTTCTGCGCTTAAGCTCTCTTGCTACCTCAAGCATCGAATCACCGGAT
>Ga0247608_10004827_pt1 | contig 14887 bp, 10 predicted proteins | sample 176DNAGHGlowgp2_FD_193490 | JGI IMG/M metagenome (GOLD analysis project Ga0247608, IMG submission 193490) | Sheep rumen microbial communities from Palmerston North, Manawatu-Wanganui, New Zealand - 1766 DNA GHGlow gp2 | ecosystem: Host-associated > Mammals > Digestive system > Stomach > Rumen ...
ATCTTTGTACTAACAAAGGAAGCAAGACCAGAGGTTGCTCCACGCGGTATCTTTGTATTAACAAAGGAGGCAAGACCAGAAGCAGCCCCACGTGGTATCTTTGTACTAACAAAGGAAGCAAGACCAGAGGTTGCTCCACGTGATACAGAGATTGGTATGGCTTCGGCTCCTCGTGGTGCAGAGGTAGGCAAAGGCTTCCGTGGTGTAGAGATTGGCAGAGGCTTCCGTGGTGCAGAGGTAGGCAGAGGCTTCCGTGGTGCAGAGGTAGGCAGAGGCTTCCGTGGTGCAGAGACAGGTATGGCTCCAGCTCCTCGTAATGCAGAGATGGGCAAGGGTATGGCTTGGCCTATGGCATGAATACAGTCAGCGATGTTAAGAAGCAATAGGACTTCTGTCAATGATAGAATAGATACAAAGAAATCCGCAAGTTGAAGTCTTCAACTTGCGGATTCCTTATATATTATACTGGATAAGTACGACTTAATGGAGGTACTTCTTACCGTTCTTGATTACGATGCCGCGGTAGTTGCTGTCCACCTTCTGACCGGCAAGGTTATATATGGCGTCGGATTTGCTCTCAACGTCAGCAGTAACATTCTCCACGCCGTCAGCACCACCGGTGTGATACTCCAGCACGATGACAACGCTCTGCTGCTCACCAGTGTTGGTGAAGGTCAGCTCATTCTGTACGTTGTTGAGCACGAACTCAGCCTTGTTTGGATCAGAAGCCGCCTTGTTGAGGTCGAGTATCTGACCGTCAGCCTCGGTGTAGGTCTGTCCCGCAACCTCTTTCCAATAGCTGGTGCGGTTACTGCTGTTAGTTCCTACAATGCTCCAGAATGTAATCTTGGTCACCTTGTGGCCCTCAGGTATCACGATGGTGTTCTGAGCACCGTTAGATAGCTTGATGCCAGTGCGCTGCACGCCGTCGAAGTCATAGGTCATCTTCTCACCCTTAGAGTAGTACTTGTCGGTAACGGTGGTGTACTTCATGCTGTAACCTATATTGTTAGAAGGCGAAGCCTCGTTGCCCACGAGTTGGGTGCATGAACTGTCGCCGCCGGTGCGTGTGCAGTTACCCCATGCTATGCAGACCTTCTGAGTCTCGCTCTCTGGTTCTGGGTCTTTTGGTTCTTCTGGTTCCTGAGGTTTCTCATCACCGCCTACTACCTTCAGGATACCGTTGGTATAGAGAGCAGAGATGTCCCATGTCTGTCCCTCGCCAGGTGTTGCAGGTATAATCTCTGCGAATGTGCCTGTTGCAGTACCGGTGAACGCTTGTATCTCGTCACCGTTGTAGTAGGTAGCCTCCTGCATAGCCTCGTTGAGCACAAGTTTCACATTGCTCTGTATAGTCAGGCCGCCGCTCATTGTCAGACCCTTGTCGGTAGCCAGCGTGTCGCCCACCTGCAGTGTGGCACCGCTGTACAGTGTCACTTTGCCTGCCAGCGTACCCTTACCTGCCAGTGTAGCACCGCTCTTCACTGTCACTGCACCTGTGCCAGAGTGCGTGCCGTTGACTATGAGAGTACCGGCAGTAACGGTGGTAGTTCCTGCATAGTCGCTGTTACCAGTGAGTCGCCAGTCGCCTGTACCCACTTTCTCTATGCTCGCTTTACCCATTTTGGTGTTATGCGTCTGGTTGTAGTTGTCTATTACACCGTGGAAATCCTCATCGGTGTTTGCACCACCTACTATCCAAGTGCCAGAACCTCCATTCCTCACATCAAAGCCCGAGAGTGCTGTGCCAGATGCTCCAGACAGACCTCCCAGATAGAACGTGCCTCCGGCGCGTCCGTTTACTCTTGCATTACCCTTGAGTTCAATTGTTGCGTTCCTGATGCCACCTACATTAGCGTCTCCTCCGTTACGCAGACAGAATGAGCTGTTGTTACCTGAACCAGTGCCGTTAATAATGAGATGTCCGTTGAAGTTGTCCCAGTTGCCCTCAATGTATTCGCGTATGTAGTGCACGTTCCAAGTGAGTGTGCCAGAGCCTGTCACACTGCCTTTGGTGGTGTTCCACAAGTCGAAGTCAACTGTTGATGTAGTTCCAGCAACTACTTCTATAGGCATGGTGTAGTTTATAGTCGCCTCATTCTTGCCTACGGTAGAGAATTTACCTCCCTGAAGTATGAGCTTTGATGCAGAGCCCAGTCCTGCTTCAGACACAGCCTGACTGCCGAGCCTTACCTCGCCGCCTTTAAGTACGAGGTTACCGTCATACTGGAAGAAGTTAGCATTGTTTACCAATATCTGTCCTTCACCGTTTACGGTAAGGTTACCATTACCCTCAATGCCGCCGTTCATGGTAACTACAGTACCGCTTTTGGCAATGTTCAGTTCTGTGTCGTCATAGAGCTTTGCAGAGCGATTTGTTGTTGTTGTGGCACCAGTATATTTATATGTGCCACCAGCCATTACCCAGTTTTGTGCAAATTCCTGGCTCTTACCCAGTCCGCTGGCAACGTCGCCGTTCTTCAGGGTAGAGAATTCATACACACCGTCATGCAGCACGGTAGCACCAGTGTATTGCTGGTCGCTGCCAATGGTGAGGGTTCCCTTGCCTGTCTTGTTCATTGATGCTGTGCCACCCACGTAACCCGTACCGTTGATGGTGATGTTAGCGTCAGAGCGTACCACCACAGCGGTATAGTCCTTAGCCTCGTCAAGGGTGTATGTCTTGTCTGTAGCATCGTCAATGAGCCACTCGCCTGCACCAGTGCCGTCAAATGTCTCCGCGTCAATGAGGTCTGTCTGCTCAGGGCGTGTCTTGGCTGTCAGTTCAGCAGTGTAGTCAGACTTGTTCTCACCTTCAAATGCGCATACGCGTACCACGTATGACGTGGCAGGCTGCAGTGACGCATCGTCTATGAGGAAAGTGCTTACGTTAGCCGCCGTGCGTCCGATCTCTGTGAACACACCGTCCTTCATCATCTCTACGATAAAGCCCTTCTCGTTGTCGCTGTAGTCGGCCCACTCTAAGGTTATAGTGTTAGGAGTAGATGTCGCTACGCTGAGCTGCATCGGAGCACGCAGGTAGAACTCACGGTCAGCCTTTGTTATGCCGTTGATGTAGTTCTCTATGTTTGCGTAGCCGTTGGCGGCAATAGTCATTGCATCATCCACAGCAGGGTTAGTGCCGTTTGCATTTTCCCATGTGTCAGGCATACCGTCGCCGTCGGTGTCGGTTTTCTTTGTGCCCAGAAACACCTCCCAAGTGTCAGGAGTGCCGTATGGCAAATCCTTCTCGCTGGTGATGAGGTTGCCCTTGGTGCCAAATGACAGAACTTCGTTAACCATGTAAGCGTCGGTGAGGTCACGATATGGCAGTGACGCACCCACCTCAGGCAGCAGGTTGTCCACAAGACTTTTGCCAGCCCATATCTCAAGCTCAGGGTAGTTGTATGGTGTGCTTTGACGGTCGCCACCGCCGTCGCCGGTAAACAATTCAGGGTTGAATACACCATCCTTGTTGCGATCCTGCCAGTTATCATCGCCATAGAAGTGGAAGCCGGAGTTGCCTCCAGAGAAACCGTTGGCAGAAGTACTTGTGGAGTTACCGTTGATGAAGAGGTTGCCCACAGCGTTTGCGTAAGAGTCGCCAGATGACTCGCCTCCCATCTCGTAGGCGTATGTGCTCCAGTTATATACAATGTTATTGACATACTGATGCACTCCCTTCACTTTGAAGTTACGTGTTTTGTTGTCACATAGCAGTACGCGGTACATTGTGATGTTGTCAGCCTGTATCAGTCCGCCGGCAGAGTGAGCCATCAATCCCTGGCCTACTATGCTGTTCTGTATCGTGACATCATGCGGGGCAGTACCCTTGTTGTCCCAGTTAATGGAGAAATTCTCGTCCTGTCCCCATGCAAATGAGCAGTGGTCGAAAATCATGTTGCCACCGTTTGCCAGTCCGGCGCAGTCGGCATCCTTCGTTCCCACCGACCCCATACGAAAACGCATATAGCGCATGATGATGTTGGTGGCTCCAGAGCATGACATACCGTCGCCATATACGGTGATACCCTCGCCCGGTGCCGTCTGTCCGGCAATGGTGAGGTTGCTCTTGAATACAAGTCTGGAGTTAAGTCTGATGACACCAGCCACGTCAAACACGATGATACGGTTAGGCTGGCTTACGGCATCGCGCAGAGAGCCATTACCAGAGTCGTTGAGATTGGTCACATGATACACAGTGCCAGCACGTCCGCCGGTGGCGAAACGTCCCCATCCGGCTGCACCAGGGAAAGCCACGAGGTCATCGGCAGTAGCCGTAGTGACGCTCATCATTCCAGCGAGGAGCAGCGCAAAGATTTTTTTAAATTTTTTCATTTGCGTTAAGTTCGTTATTTTGATTTGATTTATGTTCGGATTTGTTATATTTCAGTGTTTTAGGATAAGCCTATTATTCAACGTGCAAAATTAGCAAAAAACGATGATATAAACAAATGTTTTTTTTTTTTTGCACATAATACTTTTTTTTTGACCCGAAAACACACACAGTGTGAAAAATATTGAGTAACTTTGCAATTACTATGGCACAGGAAATCTCTAATATTCAAGAACAGAAACTGGTTCAGGAGCAGAAGCAGATACATACGCTCACCGCGCAGCAGGTGATGCTGATGCGTATGCTTGAGATGCCGCTGATGCAGTTTGAGGAGAGTGTGCAGAATGAAATGAATGAGAACCCTGCCTTGGTGGGTGATGATTGTAACGAAGGCGAGGAGGAAAACGAATACGGAGGCGACAGCGAGGTTGAAGGCGATGGCGAGGACTTCGCAGAGCAGCAGGAGCGAGAAGAGCGTAAGGATGAGCTCGACAGCGTGCTTGATTCTTTCGACCGTGATGACCGTTTGGAAGGCTCTAACTATGAAAGGGCAAACAATACGGACCCTGACGCCGACCAGGAGGAAAGGATATACGGCAATACAGAATCGTTCTACGACTATCTGCGCGATCAAGTGAGCGAGCAGGACCTGACGGAGCGACAGGAACTCATAATGGAGTATCTGATAGGTTCGCTCGATGGCGACGGACTGCTGCGTAAGGACCTTGCGGCGCTGAGCGATGAGATAGCCGTGCATGAATATATCGACGTATCGACCGACGAAATAGAGCGCGTGCTGACCGTGCTGCAGGGATTCGACCCGGCAGGCATAGGAGCGCAGTCGCTGCAGCAGTGCCTTCTGATACAGATATTCCGAAAGAAGTCCACTCCGCTCACTAAGCTCATGTATCAGGTTATAAACAGCCATTATGACGACTTCGTACATAAGCGCTGGCAGCGCATAGCTGAGAAGATGCAGATGGGCGAGGCTACTAAGGATGAGGTGTTCCGCGAGATACAGCGACTGAACCCGCGACCAGGCGCGGCGCTTGGCGAAACGATGGGACACAGTACGCAGCAAGTGACGCCGGACTTCATAATAGAAACCGACGATGAGGAAAACATAACGCTGACGCTGAACAAGGGCAAGGTGCCGGCGTTGTACGTGTCGCGTGACTTCGAAGATATGATTGACGCATACAAGCAGAACCCTGGTTCAATGACCCGTACCGACAAGGAGGGACTGCTCTATGCGCAGCAGAAGGTGAACCGTGCGCGTTCATACATCGAGGCTATAAGGCAGAGGCATCATACCATGCTCATAACCATGAAGGCTATAATAAACCTGCAGAAGAAATATGTGCTGAGCGGAGACGACAACGACCTCAGACCGATGATCCTAAAGGATATAGCCGACATTGCAAAGGTTGACATATCAACCGTGTCGCGTGTATGTGGCTCCAAGTATGCGCAGTTGCCTTGGGGAGTGATAAAGGTGAAGCAGTTCTTCTCTGACCGCTACAGTGTAGGCAATGGTGAAGAGGTGTCCACCCGAGAGATTAAGAATGCACTGCAGGATATAGTGGATGCAGAGCCAAAGGAAAAACCGCTGAGCGACATAAAGCTGGCGGCTGAGCTGAAGAAGCGCGGCTACCCGATAGCACGTCGTACGGTGGCTAAATATCGTGAGCAGCTGGGCATACCTGTTGCTGCGTTGAGAAAATGACTTGTGTAGAATGATTTTATGTTACGAGACCGCTTGATATTGGTTATAGCACGTTACGTGAGTATAGTGTTCACTCCCTTCTACCTGCCGTTGATGGGATTGGCGGCGCTGTTCACATTCAGTTACCTGAGCCTCTTCCATTGGCTCTACAAACTGCATGTGCTGATACTTGTATGGTTGTTTACGTGTATGCTGCCTACGACGTTGATACGTCTGTACCGACACTATCAGGGAATGTCGCTATTCAACCTCATAAGGCGTGAGGCGCGCTACGTGCCATATATAATATCAATATTGTGCTACGTCGTGTGCCTGTATGTAATGAAGTTTCGCGACATACCCTATGTAATGCGCAGCATAGTGGTGGCGGCGCTGATTATACAGATAGCATGCGCTATAATAAACCATTGGTGGAAGATTTCCATATACACCGCAGCGATAGGAGGCACCACGGGAGCCGTGGCGGCACTGTCATTGATATTCGGTTTCAATCCGTTGTGGTGGCTGTGTCTGCTGATAGTCCTCGGCGGTGTGGTGGGAACAGGTCGTATGTTGCTGCGCATACACTCACTCAGTGAGGTAACGTGCGGCTTTGTCATAGGTGCAGTGCTGGGTTTCGTGGGAGTGGTGATATGAAAGACACTCGCGACCCCTCCCCTTAATCCCCTCCCGAGGGAGGGGAGGGATATGTTACAGCCTGTGTGGGGGTAAGTTGAGAATAAAATAAACAAGATACAAACTAAAAAATAACAAACTAAATAAAAACCAACCAACCAACCTACAACTCTTTGTATATAGCAAAAGCATACCTTCCCCCTCCCTCGGGAGGGGATAAAGGGGAGGGGTTATGGAGGGGTTGTGTTTCCTTTTCTTTCTTATGAAACCAATAGTAAGCATTATCATGGGCAGCACAAGTGACATGCCCGTAATGGAGAAGGCAATGAACTTTCTCAACGAACAGCAGATACCTTTCGAGGTTAATGCACTGTCAGCTCACCGCACACCAGGTGCCGTAGAACAGTTCGCGCGTACAGCCGAAGGCCGTGGCATTCGTGTAATCATTGCAGCGGCAGGTATGGCGGCAGCCCTTCCAGGTGTGATTGCAGCTTCTACCACACTGCCTGTCATCGGTGTGCCTATCAAGGGTATGCTCGACGGACTCGATGCTATGCTCTCTATCATACAGATGCCTCCTGGCATACCTGTAGCTACCGTAGGCGTGAACGGTGCCATGAACGCTGCCATCCTCGCCATGGAGATGCTCGCACTGCAGGATGCCGACGTGGCTCAGCGACTGAAGGCCTACAAGGCTGGTCTTGGCAAGAAGATAGAGAAGGCCAACAAGGACCTCGCAGAGGTAAAGTATGAGTATAAGACTAACTAGAAATAAAAAGAGATAGGAGAAATCAGAATGAGATGGTAAAGAAGAGTATAATAACGGTAAAGGATACAAACATCAGAACGATGACCATTAACGGTATTGATTATGTTTGTATCACGGATATTGCTCGTCAGAAGAATGCAGAAGAGCCCAAGGACGTAGTGAAGAATTGGATGCGTCTGAAGAATACCATCGAGTATATGGGACTTTGGGAGAAACTAAACAACCCACAATTTAATGGGGTCGGATTCGACCCCCTTTTCCAGGAGGCAGGAAGTAATGCTTTCACCCTTAGTCCTACGAAATGGATAGAGCAGACTAATGCCATAGGTATCGTATGCGTTGCAGGTCGCAATGGTGGAACCTATGCCCAGAGGGATATTGCATTCAAGTTTGCCAATTGGGTGTCTGTGGAGTTTGAATTGTATCTTGTCAAAGAATTTCAACGTCTCAAGGAAGAAGAACAGAAACAAATCGGTTGGTCGGTAAAGCGTGAGCTTTCAAAAATCAACTATCGCATTCATACGGATGCCATTAAGCAAAACATCGTGCCAGAAGAGATTGATGCATACCACAAGTCGCTGATCTATGCAGAAGAGGCTGATGTGCTGAATGTGGCAATGTTTGGTATTACAGCCAAAGAGTGGCGAGATGCGAATCCGGACAAGAAAGGCAACATCCGTGACTATGCTACTATTACTGAACTCATTTGTCTCTCTAATATGGAGAATCTGAATGCTGTGTTCATAAATGATGGTCTCCCACAGTCGGAAAGACTAATCAAACTCAATAAAATCGCAATCCAACAGATGAATGTATTGGAGTACGATACAGGAAGAAAATTATTGAGGTAGAAGCTATGTAAGCTAAATTAATAAACAACTCTTATGACCAGACGACAGACAACTCCCACTCATGTGGGAAACATTACGATAGGTGGCGGCGCACCCATCAGGGTGCAGTCTATGACCACCACCAATACTAACGACACTGAGGCGTGCGTGGCGCAGGCCAAGCGCATCATCAGTGCCGGCGGCGAACTGGTGCGACTGACTACGCAGGGCAGGCGCGAGGCTGAGAACATGAAGAACATCTCTGCCGCACTGAAGGCGGAGGGCATCATGACTCCGTTGGTGGCCGACGTGCATTTCAATGCCAACGTGGCTGACATTGCAGCCAAGTACTGCGAGAAGGTACGCGTGAACCCCGGCAACTACGTTGACCCTGCACGTACCTTCAAGCATCTGGAATACACCGACGAGGAGTATCAGGCAGAGCTGAAGAGGATAGAGGAGCGCTTCGTGCCGTTCCTCAACATCTGCAAGGAGCACCATACGGCGGTGCGCATAGGCGTGAACCACGGTTCGCTGTCAGACCGCATCATGTCGCGCTACGGCGATACGCCCGAAGGCATCGTGGAGTCGTGCATGGAGTTTCTGCGCATCTGCAAGCGCGAGAATTTCAACGATGTGGTATTGTCTATCAAGGCAAGCAACACGGTAGTGATGGTAACCTCCGTACGCCTGCTCGTAAAGGCAATGGACAAGGAGGATATGCACTATCCGCTGCACCTGGGAGTGACCGAGGCGGGCGAAGGCGAAGACGGCAGGATAAAGTCTGCCGTAGGCATCGGCGCACTGCTCTCTGAGGGCATCGGCGACACCATACGCGTGAGCCTCAGTGAGGAACCGGAGAATGAGATTCCGGTGGCAAAAAAACTGGTGGACCCACCCCTGCCCTCCCTGCAAGGGAGGGGGGAAGCCGTTGATGAGGAGACGGATATCTCATCAACCCCTTTGTCTCCATCAGTACCACCTCACACCGTAGCCCGCTGGATTAAGGACGACGTGCTCTACGTAGCCCTCAACGAGGATGACGCTGACGATGTGAAGCTGTATGCCGCCATGTGGGCAGGTGCACCGCTCATTGACGGCAAGGCACACGAACTCATTATATATAATAAAGGAGAGGTGATTTCATCAAGTGAAGAGTTAAGAGTTAAGAGTGAAGAATTTAAGTTACGTGAAGCGAATAGAGATTGCCAGTCTAATGGTAATCTAGATTCTTCACTCTTCACTCTTCACTCTTCACTTGCAGACTTGTCTGCATCAATCCTCCAGGCAGCCCGTGTGCGCTTCACCAAGACGGAGTATATATCATGTCCGGGATGCGGCCGCACGCTCTACGACCTGCAAGGCACCATAGCCCGCATAAAGGCTGCGGTTAGCAAGGCTGCAGAAACCAACCCACGCTTCAAGACCTTGAAGATAGGCATCATGGGCTGCATAGTCAATGGTCCGGGCGAGATGGCAGATGCCGACTATGGTTATGTCGGTGCAGGCCCTAACAAAATATCGCTTTACAAAGGCAAGGAGTGTGTGGAGAAAGCCATACCCGAGGCAGAGGCAGTGCAGAAGCTGCTCGATTTCATAGAAAAAGATGCCTGATTTCATGGTGCATCGTAAAAGCATAGCTTTTGCATTATAATATGATAGCTTTTGCATTGTAATATGATAGCTTTTACCGTGTAATTTGATAGCTTTTACATCGCCTTGTGCAACACGTTGATAATTAACAGAATAAAAATACACAACAGAAATGGAAGTACAAAACGCATTTGCAGAGAAACTGCTCGCCGTAAAGGCAATAAAGTTGCAGCCAAATGATCCGTTCACATGGGCATCAGGCTGGAAGTCTCCAATCTATACCGATAACCGTCAGACCCTGGCTTATCCAGAGCTGCGTTCTTTCGTCAAGCAGGAGCTGGTACACCTTATACATACCGAGTTTCCTGAGGCTGAGGCAGTGGCAGGCGTTGCCACCGGAGCCATTGCACAGGGTGCGCTGGTAGCCGACGAACTGGGTATGCCATATTGCTACGTTCGTCCGAAGCCAAAAGACCACGGCATGGGCAATCAGATAGAAGGCACATTGCCAGCAGGCGCCAAGGTAGTAGTGGTTGAAGACCTTATCTCTACAGGTGGCAGTTCGCTGAAGGCCGTTGATGCCCTGCGCAAGGCCGGTTTCGAGGTAGTAGGCATGGTAGCCAGCTACACCTACGGTTTCCCTGTAGCAGAAGAGGCATTCAAGGCAGCCAACGTACGCCTCGTAACCCTTTCAGACTACGAGCATACCACTGCCATAGCAGCCAAGACCGGTTACATCAAGGAGGAAGACCTCGAAGTACTGCGTGAATGGCGCAAGAGTCCATCTACATGGAAGCAGTAAGCAAAAAAGAACAGAATATATGTCCTGTATAAAAGAACTTAAAAAACATCTGCGTGGACTGGGAAGATGCGCCTTCCCAGTCTGCGTGTTTTTATTCCTGCTGACAATGGGTGTCTGCTGTTATTGTTTTCGGGAAATACGGAAAATAGAATTTGAGAACCGAATGTCTCACTTCTTTCCAAAGTGGAGTAACGCCCTATGGATGGACCGTGAATGGCAGCGAGAGTTTAACGAAGCCTCGGCAGACCAATTACCTTTTGCCTTGGATGCCAAGAAGAAATTCTTTTGGCTACGCAATGGTGTGTTATATGAAGCACAGAAGCGTATGTACAACTTCACGGATTACTACGTGCATTTTCGCAATGGAATATACCTTTATGGAGACGAGGATGGACCTTATCTGCTGTATATGCTAAAAACGCTTGACAAAGAGGCTCAAGAGCATATGCAAGCCATGGCAAAGCAGATAAACAATGCAGCCCTGCGCCATGCTGACAAGGATTTTTATGTATATTACATTGAGAGAGATTGGGATTTGCGTTACGACACCAAATGGCATGCAGGTAACTATGAGTTTGTGAGAAAGAACCTGACAATCCCCAACGATCATATAGCTTGTTTCAGAGTAAAAGACTTTAATGACCATAAGCGATACTTATACCTCACAGACCACCATTGGCAATATATAGGCTCATATAAAGGATATAAAGAAGTATTTCATTTGTTGAACTTGGATAAGGAAGGGGAAACGCTTAATAAGCCCATAACTCCAAATTCATCGTATGGTGTGCCCGATGACTGTCCACCTAATCTAGTGGATGGATATAAGCCGGTTTTGGTATCAAGATTGCATCATGAATCGAAAAGTAGAGCAACGGGAACACCAGATAAGTTTTATGATAAGTTTTATGTATATACGTTTGATTATGTTCCAATGAGGATAATCATTAACGGAGAGAAGGGTGAGTATGGAGCCCAAGAGGAATGTCTAAAGAACAAGGATATGGCTTTAGAGTACAATCTGAAATATGGAACGTTCTATGGCGGAGATGAAGGCGAGATAATATTTGATACGGGAAGAAAAGACCGTCCGAACATCCTGGTTTTTGGTGACTCCTTTGACAATGCAATACTAAAACTCCTTGCCGGGCATTTTAATAAGACATATTCCATAGACCTGCGCCATTATAAGGATTGTTTGGGCAAGCCATTCTCTATTGATGAATACATGAAGATGCACAAGATAGATAAGGTGTTGTTCATCGGTAATTATGGCTTATTCTCAGAAGAGCCATTCCAACAGTTTTAATTAACATACATAGCAAATCAATGTCATTTGATACTTACTCTTTTCTATTTTTCTTTCTGCCTGGAGTGATACTGGCATATTTCTCCATCGAGGCAGTGGGCAAACTGATGCTTTGCAACAAGCCTGGAGGTAATGCTGCAGCCGTCAATCCTCTTCTTCCCATACAGAACATGTTGCTCCTTGTGGCATCATTATTCTTCTATGCATGGGGCGAACCATTGAAAGTACAGCTGCTAATCGCTGCGACTATGGTGGCCTGGTGCGGAGGCATCATGATGGATAACCTGAGGAAAACCAACAATCCGAAAGCCATGAAGATTGTACTGATTGCAACGATAACGCTGCTGTTGTCATCACTGGGAGTATTCAAATATCTGGGTTTCCTGACGGAGAATCTAAATCTCATACCATCGCTCCACATTCCCGTTGTGGACATATCATTGCCTATAGGCATCAGTTTCTATACTTTCCAGATTTTGTCTTATGTGATAGACCTATACCGTGGAAATGTGGCTGTTCAGCGCAACCCCTTCAGGTTGTTGCTCTACGTGAGTCTTTTCCCTCAGTTGATTGCCGGACCGATTGTTCGTTATCAGACGGTAGAGAGTGAACTGACGCAGCGCAGAGCATCACTTGATGATATACAGGAAGGTACATTCCGCTTTATACGTGGTTTGGCAAAGAAAATTTTGATAGCCGATAATGTGGCAAGGCTCTCAGGTAGCATCTACAAGGTCTATGGCAACTCACTGACAGATGTCTTAACCCCAGACTGTGCCGGCACATCTGCACTATGGCTTGCTTCGCTGGCATACACCTTACAGATATATTTCGACTTCTCAGGCTATAGTGACATGGCGATAGGTCTGGGAAGGATATTCGGTTTCCATTTCCTTGAGAACTTTAACTTCCCATATATCTCGCGCTCAATTACAGAGTTCTGGCGCAGGTGGCACATATCTCTCTCGGGGTGGTTCCGTGACTATGTGTATATACCCCTTGGAGGTAGCCGTTGCTCTACGTCGCGCAGGGCGGTAAACATCATGGCGGTTTGGATGCTCACAGGTTTCTGGCATGGTGCAGCATGGAACTTCATACTATGGGGACTGTACTATGGATTCATACTCATGGCAGAGAAGGCAGTGCTTGACAGATTGGGCAAGAAAACCGTCACCTCTGCATGGGGATGGCTGTATACGTTCTTCGTCGTAAACATAGGATGGGTACTGTTCAACCTCACCGACTACCAACTACTCACGAGTGTCTTGCAACGTATGTTCGTGTATCATACAACTGACTGGCTGCGTCTCATGGCAGAGAACTCAGACATTCTACTGACAATACCTTATGTATTCATAGGACTGTTTTTCAGTTTCCCTGTGCTCACCTTCATAGCAGAGCGCAAGACAACGGCAATGCTTACGGTGCGCACCATAGCGGCAGTCCTGTTATTGTTGCTGAGCATCGTTTATATAGTCAGTTCATCATTCCATCCTTTTATATATTTCAGATTCTGACATACTGTTTAGGATGGGTGAGTATGATTGCCAGGTTCCGCAGCCATGATGTAGTATGCAGAATGGACTACCATTCCCAGAAGAAGGTGTATGTTGTGGCGTAGGGGTCTCCGTAATTGTATGTGTAGGTGCTGTTTGTCGTAAGTTTTACTACACGCCCCTGACTGTCCATCTCCCATGTATTGGTATTGCTTTTAGTGTATGAACTATCCTTGTGTGTCCATGCCAAAGGCAAGTGTTTGGTACCCTTGCCCATTCCTCCTACCCAGTATAGTATAGAGTTGTCATCAACATCTATACCCATGCCATGGTCATACTCCATCATGCCGTATGTATTAAGGATAGGAGTGATTTGTGAAGGGGTTTGATATGCTATCGATGCCTCGAGTACTCCGTCAACATATCTGGATACGATGTCACCGTCACTATAGACGTAACTGTCAGTCTCATACTTCGACTCGTCTGAGAGCTTGAAATTCTTTGTGCTTGTCAGCATATCGTCCTCATTATAGGTAAAGGTGCAGCCATAGCCTGTAGTGCTCTCCATTCTGCTTACATAGCCGTTAGAACCAATGTTTGCCGTCATCGTCAGGTATAGCGAGCCATCAACAAATTCATTGCATATTATCTTGTCGTCTGCGTAGGTGAAGAGAAAGTTATATACCTTGTCGGCAGATCCGGAAGAGCCATACTTCGTACGTTTTACTGCTGTAACGAACCCCTTGTCATTGTATGTAAGTTCATAGCGGTCATAATCATTCCTGCCATAGGCTTTTACAAGATTGTTGCCAAACACCCGCTTGGCACCTTGGAAAGTTCCGGTATTCTCGCTGCTTTCAATCTTTTGGTAATATATCTGACTCAGCTCACTGGTCTTGAATACGGTCTTCGTTCCGTCAGTCTTCTCCACTACCATTTCATACTCTTGAGAAAGGAGACAATGAGGAACAGAGAGTATGAGAAACATTGTAAACAAACACTTTTTCATGATATTCACTCCTTTATGGTTAATAATAGATTGTATGATAATATAATAGGTAATATGGGTACAAATTTACAATATTATTTTTGACTGACAAAATTTATTGACAACATTTTTTCCCCTTCTGAATGATTTTCTTCCTACTCCATAGTCTTTTTTACTGAAAATTCTTTGGAGATTGGCAAAGATTTACTAACTTTGCACAAGCAAATTAACAATACGATGACAAAATACGAGAGTAAAGTGAAACAGATAGCTGCGCCAGTAGAAGTGGTGTATGCTAAGCTGAGTAATCTGGAGAACCTGCGCCCGATAATACAGAATGCACAGGATAATGAGGCGCTGAAGGCGCAGATAGAGGCTGCCGGACAAGATCCTTCGCAGTTGGAAGCACTGAAGGACGTTAAA
>Ga0247608_10004829_pt1 | contig 14880 bp, 13 predicted proteins | sample 176DNAGHGlowgp2_FD_193490 | JGI IMG/M metagenome (GOLD analysis project Ga0247608, IMG submission 193490) | Sheep rumen microbial communities from Palmerston North, Manawatu-Wanganui, New Zealand - 1766 DNA GHGlow gp2 | ecosystem: Host-associated > Mammals > Digestive system > Stomach > Rumen ...
CGGGGAGCCAAATCCCTGTCCAATGCGGAACTGCTGGCCATCCTGCTGGGCAGCGGTACCGGAGGCAAAAACGTAGTGGAAGTGGCGCAGGAACTGCTGCTGTGTGCCGACGGCCGGCTCACCCTCCTGGGAGCCATGCCCTTGGAGCGGCTCACGGAGCTCAAGGGAGTGGGCGAAGTGAGGGCCGTCGGCATCATGGCGGCCTTGGAGCTGGGACGGCGCAGCTTCGAGGAGATGGCGCTCATAGACAAACGTGCCATCACCACCCCCCGGATGGTGTACCAGATTATGCTCCCTTCCCTCAAGCACCTGGACCATGAGGAATCCTGGGTCCTGTATCTGAACCGGGCCGGCTATCTCCTGGGAAAGGAAAGGATTACCGTCGGCCGCATGGAAACCACCCTCATCGACACACCCCGGATTGTGCGGAGGGCCATCGAGAAACAATGCACCCAAGTGGTGCTGGTACACAACCATCCCTCCGGGCAGGCCCTCCCCTCCCAGGCCGACATCCACCAGACAGACCTGCTGCGCAAAGCGCTGGGGGCGGTAGAAATCGGCCTGATGGACCATATTGTCATTGCGGAAGATTCATTCTTTTCTTTTTCGGAGGAAAAGCTTATCTTTGCGTAGTGATCAATATTCCCAGGCTATGAAAGTAATCAATCTCTCCGAAAGCAATTCGGCTCTTGGCAATTTCATCGCAGAAATCCGCGATGCCCGTATTCAGAAAGACAGTCTGCGTTTCCGCACCAATCTGGAAAGGGTGGGTTTCGTCTTCGCTTATGAGATTTCCCGTCAGCTGAGCTATTCGCAGAAAGAGGTGCAGACGCCCCTGGGAATCGCATCGGTTTCCACCTCGGACACGCCCCTGGTGATTGCCGCCATCCTGCGGGCGGGCCTTCCCCTGCAGATCGGCCTCCTGCAGGTGTTTGACCATGCACAGAGCGCCTTCCTGTCCACTTTCCGCAAGCTGGGCAAAGGAGATTATTTCAAGGTGTTCGCAGACTATTGCACCTGCCCTTCCCTCGAAGGAAAAACCCTCATAGTGGCCGATCCCATGCTGGCTACGGGCTCTTCCATGGAATCGGCCCTGAAAAAACTCAGGGAGGAAGGCGGAGACGCCGCGCATGTCCACATGGTGTGCCCGGTGGCCAGCCGCTATGCGGTGGACCAACTGTGCCAGAAACTGGGAGAGGACTACACCCTCTGGGTGGCGGCCATCGACGAGGAACTCACCAGCCACAACTACATCATCCCCGGCCTGGGAGACGCCGGAGACCTGGCCTTCGGAGAAAAGCTATAATTCCCGTCTCATGCGGGCTTTGGGAATGTCCAGGAGGGCGCGGTACTTGGCGATGGTGCGGCGGGCCACTTTGTAGCCCTTGGCGGCCAGGCCGTCCACCAGTTCGTCGTCCGTCAGGGGATTGTGCTTGTCTTCGGCATCCACCATTTCCTTCAGCTCTTTCTTGATTTCACGGGTGCTCACCTCCTCTCCGTCGCTGTTCTCTAAGCCCTCGGAGAAGAAATACTTGAGCGGGAAGATGCCAAAATGCGTCTGAATCCATTTGGAGTTCACCACGCGGGAGATGGTAGAGATGTCAAAACCGGTCATCTCCGCAATGTCCTTGAGGACCATGGGCCGCAGGGAACTCTCGTCTCCGTCCACGAAATAGTCGTGCTGGAAATCGATGATGGCCCGCATGGTGCTCTCCAGCGTGTTCTGGCGCTGGCGCAGGGCTTCGATGAACCACTTGGCCGAATCAATCTTCTGCTTCACGAAGCTGGCGGCCTCTTTTTCGGCCTTGGAATCTGACAAACGGCCGTTTTCCATGATTTCCGAGTACTTCCGGTTGATGCGAAGCTCCGGAATGGAGAAGCGCGGCATCGTGAGGATGAAATGGCCGTTTTCGTAGTCCAGCTGGAAATCCGGCACCACCTGCTGGGCCTGGTCGTTGTAAGAATCGTCAATCTGTCCGCCGGGGGCGGGATTCAAGCGGCGGATTTCCTCCATCACGCCCTTCATCTGGTCTTCCGTCAGGTGCAGGCGTGTCATGATTTTCTGGAAATGTCTGTTCTTGAAGGCATCAAACTGGGTGTCCAGCACCCGGATGGCATTGTCTACGGAAGGGGTGCGCTTCTTGTCTTCCAACTGCAGCAGCAGGCACTCCCGCAAATCCCGGGCACCCACGCCGGAAGGCTCAAACTCCTGGATAACTTTGAGCATCTGCTCCACTTCCCCGGCCGATGATTCCACACCTGCCCGGAAAGCAAGGTCATCCACCAGGGATTCGATGTCCCGGCGGAGGTAGCCGTCTTCGTCCAGGGAGCCGATGATGAAAGAGGCCACCGTGCGCTGATGCTCCGTCAGGTTGCGGTATCCGAGCTGTTCCAGCAGGCTCTGGGTAAAACTCTGTTTGACGGAGAAGGTGTTGTATTCCGGACGCTCGTCCTTGCCCCAGTTGTTCACATGGAGGTTGTAGGAAGGGATGTCGTCGTCCTGGGGGCCGTAATTCTCCTCCATGGAGCCGCCGCTCTGCTCCTGCGCCTCCACCTGGGAGATGGACACGTCACGGGCTTCCTCGTCCGAGCCGCCCTGGGGCGTATCGTCAATGACGGGATTTTCATTCATGACCTCCCGCACATGCTGCTCAAGGGCCTGCACCGGCATCTCGATCAGCTTGATGGTCTGAATCTGAAGCGGTGAAAGCTTCTGCTGGAGTTTCTGCTCCAGTCCCTGTTTGATAGCGGCCATTAGAGCGGGTAATTGATGGCGTCTTTGATGATATACGCAGTGGGATACACTTTGCGGAGGGCGTTGAACACGCGGAGCGCCTCATCCTTGCTGCGGAAGTCTCCGATGAGCACCTTGTAGTTGGGACTCTGGAAACTGCGATAGACGCCCAGCTCCGGATACTGCTCCTTCAGACTGGCGGCAATGCTCTCCGAGCGGTCCCGCGCCTGGGGGGAATTGTCGTAATAGACCCTGATGCGGTATCCCGTAAGGGTTTTGGCCTTGTTGGATTCGATGTATTTGGCAACGGCTGAGCGGATTTCCGTGCTCTGCTCCACCTTGACACCGGCCCCGATGGCGTTGAAAATGTCCCGGCCCAGCAGGGTGGAATCCAGGGCGGCCTTCCGGGTGGTGAGTTCCTGGGCGCCCAGCGCCAGGGAGGACAGCACCGTAAGGGTTAATACAAGCAATATGCGTTTCATAGTCTATCTTTCAGTTAGTTCTTTCAAATCCAGGTCCCGGAAACGGAGGGGGGCCCTCAGGACACCGTTTTTCCTCAGGGCGGCCTGGATGTCCACATCGGCCTTGAGGTCTTTCAGATTCCTTTGGGAGGCCACGATGAGAATGTCCAGGAGGGAGGCGCCTTCGGCCAGGTAAATGGTGCAGGGAAGGTCGTAGGTTTTTTCAGTCTTCCCTTCCAGCTCCATGGGACCGGTGACAAAATGAGCCAGTTCCTTGTCTTTGTAACGGACCGTTCCTTTCACTTCCTGGACGGCGAAGCTGCGGGAGGGGTTGTTGATGCCCAGGTTGAGTTTGGCATCCATGGAGCGGGCCGATGTGGGTACCACATACTGAATTCCTACGGATGTAAGGCTTATCTCCTTCACTTTGGACACGCCGCAGGAACTGGCCACGAGGGCCGCTGCAAGAAAGATGCCGATATGCTTAAAAACTTTCACGAGCACAAAGATAGTTATTTTTTTCGTAACTTTGCGGCCTATGGAAAAAAGAGCCTATATCGAAACCTACGGCTGCCAGATGAACGTGAATGACACCGAGGTCATTTTCTCCATCTTGAAGGATGCCGGCTATGCCCGCACGGAAGTGATGGACCAGGCCGATCTGGTGATGGCCAACACCTGCTCCATCCGCGACAACGCTGAGCAGCGCATCTGGGGCCGCATCGAGGCCTTCAACCAGCTGCGTGCCTCCCGCCCCGGCCTCATCGTGGGCATCGTGGGCTGCATGGCGGAACGCCTGAAAGACAAGCTGCTGGAGACGCACAAAGTGGACCTGGTGGTGGGGCCGGACGCCTATCGTTCCCTGCCGCGGCTGCTGGAGGCCATCGGCCCGGACAGCCCGCAAATCGACGTCCTTCTCTCAAGGGACGAGACGTATGCCGACATCACCCCCGTGCGCACGGACCGTGGCGGGATATCGGCCTTTATTTCCATCATGCGCGGGTGCAACAACGTGTGCTCTTACTGCGTGGTGCCCTATACCCGCGGGGCGGAACGCTCCCGGGATGCCCATTCCATCGTGCGCGAAGCCTGTGACGTGTATCAGAAGGGCTACAAGGAGGTGACGCTGCTGGGCCAGAACGTGGACAGCTACCTGTGGAAGAGCGAGACGGAAAGCGTGAACTTTGCGGGGCTGCTGGAGCGGGTGGCCGCCATCGCCCCGGACCTTCGCGTGCGCTTTGCCACCTCCCACCCCAAGGATATCAGCGACGAGGTCATCTACACCATGGCCGCGCATCCCAATATCTGCAAGCACATCCACCTGCCGGTCCAGTCCGGAAGCACCCGATTGCTGGAGAAGATGCGCCGCAAGTACAGCCGGGAGTGGTACCTGGAGCGGGTGGCTAAAATCCGCGAGGTGATGCCGGAGTGCGGCCTCACCACGGACGTGATTGCGGGCTTCTGCTCGGAAACGCTTCAGGACCATCAGGATACGCTCTCGCTCATGGAAGAGGTGGGCTTTGACTGGGCCTTCATGTTCGCCTATTCGGACCGCCCGGGCACCCTGGCCAACCGCACCATGCAGGACGACGTTCCGGCCGAAGAAAAGAACCGTCGCCTGAACGAGATTATCCAGCTGCAGAACCGCAAGTCCCTGGAGCGCTACCGTGCCCAGATAGGAAAACGCCTGGAAGTGCTGGTGGAAGGCCCCTCCAAGCGGGACCCTTCCATGCTCTGCGGTCGCGCCTCCAACAACATGATGTGCGTGTTCCCCGCCGCCGGCCGCACTGCCGGGCAGTACACGCAGGTAGTGGTGAAAGACTGCACATCGGCCACCCTCCTCTGCGAATAAAACGGTTTCCCTTCAAGTAACCTGCCTCTTTGCCAGTGACGTCCCCATTTCCGGGATGTCGTTCGCCTTGACAGCTAAGTGATTATCCCTCTGCGAGTTATATAACATTTCTCGTTCGATTTTTGAACGAGAAATGTACAGGAAGTGGCTGTGAATCAGGTGGTTGGTTATCAACCCAAAAAGGCCGAAAATAGCGCGGTTAAAAACTTTGTGGAAAATTTTGGAAGAACGTGGAAGAAAATGGAAAACTTTTAGTACCTTTGTACCCAGCGTGAAAGATTAAAAGTTCAACCATGGTCAGATTCTTCGGAAATACCACCGGCAAGGTAGATGACAAGGGGCGCATCGTGTTCCCTGCCATGTTCCGCGACGCGATGATTCGCGGCTGCGCCGAAGACATGACCCTGGTGGTCAAAAAGAATGTGCATCAGCGTTGCCTGGACCTCTTCCCCTACGAGGAGTGGGTCAAACGGAGCGACAAGGTGCTGGAAAGCCGAGATCCCGAACTCAATATCGAAGACGCTGAATTTTGGACCAAGTACAATGACGGTGTCTTCACCCTGGTTCCGGACGGAAAGCTGGGCCGACTGAACATCCCGTCACAACTGCTTGCCAGTGTAGGTATTACCACTGAGGTAGTATTCGGCGGTGTCGGCTACAAGCTCCAGATCTGGGATCCGGAAACCATGAAGGCCGACCTTCTCTCCGACGAGAAGTTCAAAGAAACCGCATCGAGACTATCCGTTAGAAAGTAAGGGAGGTCTCGAACATGTCTGAATATCATATCCCTGTGCTGCTGGCGGAAAGTATTTCCGCCCTTGTCACAAATCCCGACGGAACATACGCAGATGCCACTTTCGGAGGCGGTGGGCACACCGCTGCCATTCTTTCACGCTTAAACGGTGACGGACGCGTCATCGCCTTCGATCGTGACATCGATGCCATTGAGCGTGCCTTGAAGGACCCCCGTCTCACCCTCATCCACAACAACTTCCGCTTCATTGAAAACTATGCGGAGCAACTGCGCCGTCAGAAGGCGGAGGCAGAGTCCTCCGGCCCCGCCGTGTTCGATGGCGTTCTGGCCGATTTGGGCGTGTCGAGCCACCAGTTCGACACCGCGGAGCGCGGTTTCAGCTTCCGCTTCGAGGATGCCCCGCTGGACATGCGCATGAACCGGGAGGCGGCCCAATCGGCCGCAGAGGTGGTGAACAGCTACCCGGAAGAAGAGCTCGAGCGGGTCCTGAGGCTTTACGGAGAAGTGGATGGCGCCAGGAACATGGCCAGGCTCATCGGCCAGGCTCGCGCCCAGGCGGAAATCCGCACCACCGGAGACCTGGACCGCGCCATTGCCCGCATGCTCCCCAAGGGGGCAGAGCACAAAGTGCTGGCCAAGGTGTACCAGGCGCTGCGGATAGAGGTAAACCAGGAGATGCGCTCTTTGGAGAAGTTCCTGGAAGGTGCCACCCGCAGCCTCAAGGAAGGCGGCCGCCTGGTGGTGATAACCTACCACAGCCTGGAAGACCGGATGGTGAAAATCTTCATCAAAACCGGCAACGTGGAAGGAAAGGTGGAAGAAAACATATACGGAAAGGTGCAGAGCCCGCTGGAGGCCATCAGCCGCAAGCCCATCCTCCCCGCGGAGGAAGAGATTGCCGCCAACACCCGCGCCCGCAGCGCCAAGCTCCGCATAGCGGAAAGGAGGAAGTGCAATGAGTAGCATGAGTTTCTGGAAAAGGCTCCGCGGAGGGCTCAGGTCCCTCAGGAACGGAGAACTCCTGCTGAAGATAGGGGCCGACAAGTTCTACCTCCACATCATGTACCTCTTCCTCCTGATGTGGCTGAGCATCATGCTGAGCCTGAAAGTGGACAAGACCCTCTCCCGCGTGGGAGAAGGCAAGGCCGCCATAGAAGAGCTGCGTATCTATCATGCGCAGAAAGAGGCCCAGCTGGTGAAACTGCACAGCGCATCCACCACCCGCACCCGCCTCAGACAACTGGGTTCCCCGGTCACTTCCCCCAAGGAGCCCGCAACGGTAATTAAGAAGAAATGAGCCGCAGAGAGAGCGAAATACAGGACACCATAGAAAACCGCGACCGAATCCACGTGGTTATGTTCTTCCTGTCCTATATCTTCCTGTTCCTCGGGATAGGAATTCTCGTCTGCATTGTCCATATCCAGGCCACCTACCATGTGGACGACAAGGTTATCGGCCTGTTCCGTCCCACGGTGGAAAGATACACGGAAGATCCCGTCCGCGGGAAGATTCTGGCCACCGACGGGCGTCCCATGGCCATATCGGCCCCCCTGTACGACCTTTACATGGACTGCACCGTAAAGCGCCAGTATTATAAGGACAGCGGGAAAGACAACCTGGAGACAGCCTGGAGAAACAAAGCCCGCGAGCTGGGCGTGTACCTGAGCAACCTGTTCCGCGACAAGAGCGCCGACCAGTACGCCCGCCTCATCCTCCAGGGCCGGGACAAGGGCAACCAGTACCTCCTTATCCGGAGGAATGTAGACCTGGAGACGCTGAACCTGGTCAAGACTTTCCCCCTGTACAAGGAAGGCACTTACACCGGCGGCCTCATCCCCGTGAAGCACGAGGAGCGCATCTATCCCTACGATACGCTGGCCCGCCGCACCATCGGCTATGTGAAGGACATCTCCCGCAGGGGTATCGAGGACAGCTTTGACAGCGAGCTCCACGGCCACGAGGGCTACGAATGGCGCCGCGTCACGGACAACCGCCGCTGGGTGCGGGATCTGGACTCCGCCGTGGTGGCCGTCCAGGACGGAAACGACGTACGAACCACCCTCAACGTGGATTTCCAGGACATGGCCGACAAGGCCCTCCGCGCCCAGATTCGGGAAAATCCCGACGTACGTGCCGGCATCTGCGTAATCATGGAAACCAAGACGGGAGCCATCCGCGCCATGGTGAACCTCTCCCGCGAAACGCCGGCTTCCGGCCTTTCGGAGCGCGAGAACCTGGTGCTCTCCGAGCGGGGAGAACAGGGCTCGGTGATGAAAACCGCCACCCTGCTGTCCTTGGTGGAGGACGGGCACGTGAAACGCCTGGACCAGACGCTTCCCACCAACAACGGCTGGGTGCCCAACTGGCGCCATCCCGGCAGGGCCTCCGAATACCCGCACGACGACCACATCAGCGATTACCAGCGCAAAACCGGCCAGAAGGTCATCACCGTGATGCACGGCTTCGAGATTTCTTCCAACTACGTGTTTGCGCAGCTGGCCGAGACCTATTACGGCAAGAACCCCCAGGAACTTTTCGACCACCTGTACTCCTACCGCCTGGGCGAAGCCTTCGACTTTGACATCGAAGGGCTGCGCACCCCCAGCGTGATTCGTCCCGGCACCCCCGGCTGGTCCAACAACACCTTGGGAACGGTGGCCTACGGATACGGACTCAGCGTGACTCCGCTGCATGTAGTCACCTTCTACAACGGCATCGCCAATCACGGCCGTATGATGAAGCCCTACCTGGTGGAGAGCATCGAGAAGGACGGCAAGGTGCTGCGGAGATTCAGCCCGTCGGCCCTCAACGAGAGCATCTGCTCCCCCGCCACCGCCGACACCGTGACCCGTGCCCTCAAGGCCGTGGTGAACAGCGGTACGGCCACACGCCTGAAGGGGGCTAAGCTCACCGTGGCCGGCAAGACGGGTACCGCCCGCATCGTGCTGCCCGACGGCAAATACCAGGACGCCTACGGCCGCAAGAAGAACCAGGGAACCTTCGTGGGCTTCTTCCCGGCCGACAACCCCAAGTACACCATCCTGGTTACGGTGTACTCTTACCTTTCCGCACAGAGTTTCTACGGCGGAACCATGCCGGCCCTGGCCGTGCGGGACATCGTGGACCAGCTCTATGCCCTGGACCCGGATTTCCGGCGTGAGATTCACCCCACCGATCCGGTTCCCCAAATGCACAAGAAAAATGAACTGTAAAGATTATACACTGTTGACGGCCGACTCCAGGAAGGTGATTCCCGGAGCCTTGTTCGTGGCCGTGAAAGGCTACAGCACAGACGGCCACGACTACATGGCCGCCGCCATAGAGAAAGGCGCAAAGGGAATTATCTGCGAGTACATCCCGGAAGGTGTGGACACCACCGGCGTGGAAGTGGAGATAGTGGACAATACGCGCAGGGCGCTGGCCTTGGCGGCCGATGAATTCTACGACCATCCCTCCCGCAAGCTCACCCTGGTGGGCATTACCGGCACCAACGGCAAAACCACCACGGTCACGCTGCTGTACCGGCTGTTCCGCAGCCTGGGCTATCAGTGCGGCCTGCTCTCCACCATAGCCAACTACGTGGGAGACGAGCGTTACGAAACCGACAACACCACCGTGGACCCTGTTACTCTGAACATGCTGATGGCCCGCATGGTGGAAAAGGGCTGCGAGTACTGCTTCATGGAGGTCAGCTCCATCGGCGTGGAGCAGGACCGTGTGACAGGACTGGAATTTGCCATGGGCATCTTCTCCAACCTCACGCACGACCACCTGGACTACCACAAGACCTTTGCGGAGTACCTCCGCTGCAAGAAGCTCTTCTTTGACAGGCTGTCGGCCAAGGCCATAGCCCTCATCAACTCCGATGACAAAAACGGCCCCGTAATGGTGCAGAACACCAAGGCCCGCGTTGTCACTTATTCTGTCAGAGGCCTGGCCGACCACACGGCCCGCGTCATGGAGCAGGACGTGGAAGGCATGCAGCTCAAGATAGACGGAACGGAGACCTGGGTGCGCCTGATAGGCATCCACAATGCCTACAATCTGCTGGCCATCTACAGCGCCGCCGTCTGCCTTGGGGCCGATAAAGACCAGGTGCTCCTGGCCCTCTCCCAATTAGAGAGCGCCCCGGGCCGCCTGGAGAATATCCGCGGGCCCAAGGGCATCACCGTGGTACTGGATTATGCCCACACGCCCGACGCCCTGGAGAACGTACTCACCTGCCTGAAGGGGATTGCCTCCGAACGCCAGCTCATCTGCCTGTTCGGCTGCGGCGGAGACCGTGACAAGACCAAGCGTCCGGAAATGGCCCGGATTGCCTGCGCTCTGTCCGACCGCGTTGTGATTACCTCCGACAATCCCCGCACGGAAGACCCCGAAGCCATCATTGCCGATATCCGCTCCGGACTCCAACCCCAGGACCTGGCCAAGACCCTCACCATCACAAACCGGGCCGAAGCCATCCGCACCGCCATCCTCACCGCACCGGAAGGAGCCGTCATCCTGCTGGCCGGAAAGGGACACGAGGACTACCAGATTATCGGCCATGAAAAAATCCACTTCTCCGAGAAGGAGATTGTGAGCGAAACCTTTAAACTGATGCTGCAATGATTTACCACCTGTTTCAATATCTGGAGAATGCGGGGTACGACTTCCCCGGCATGGGCCTGATGCACTACCTGAGCTTCCGGGCCATGCTATCGGCCGTCACCGCCGTGCTGATGGCGCTGTTTGCCGGCAACAAAATCATTGACTGGCTGCGCTCCAAACAGATTGGCGAGACCGTGAGAGACCTGGGTCTGGAAGGCCAAATCCAGAAGAAGGGCACCCCTACTATGGGCGGCATCATCATTATCCTGTCCATCCTGAGCGGCGTGCTTCTCTTCTGCGACCTCAGCAATATCTACATCATCCTGCTCATCGTGAGCACCCTCTGGTGCGGCGCCCTGGGCTTCACCGACGACTACATCAAGGTGTTCAAGCACCGCAAGGAAGGCATGTCGGAGAAAGGGAAACTGGCGGGACAGGTCCTGCTGGGCTTCGTGGTGGGCCTCACGGTCTGGATGAGCCCGAATATCGTGGTGCGTGAAAAGGTGGAAGTGAAAGAGAGCGTAGAGCGCACCTTTGAGACGGAAACCACCGTAACCAGCGGCCGATATGTGGAGGAAGATGTGGTAAAAAGCACCAAGACCACCATCCCCTTCGTAAAGAACCACGAATTCGACTACCGCTGGCTCTCCCCCGTGAAGGGAACCTGGGGCTGGTATGCCAAATGGGCCATCTACGTGCTCATGATCGTGATTGTGATTACCGCCTGCTCCAACGGAACCAACCTGACCGACGGCCTGGACGGCCTGGCGGCGGGGACATCGGCCGTAGTGGGCGTGGTGCTGGGCATACTGGCCTGGCTGGGAGGCAACCTGATTGACTCCAACTACCTCAATATCATGTATATCCCGGGCTCCGGAGAGATTGCCATCTTCATGAGCGCCTTCGTGGGTGCCCTGGTGGGATTCCTTTGGTACAATTCCTTCCCGGCCCAGGTGTTCATGGGAGATACGGGGAGCCTCACCATCGGCGGCATCATCGGCGTAAGCGCCGTGCTCATGCGCAAGGAACTGCTCATTCCCCTGCTGTGCGGCGTTTTCTTCGCAGAGAGCGTCTCCGTCATGGCCCAGCGTTTCTATTTCCGTTATACCAAGAAGAAAACGGGGGTGGGACACCGTATCTGGAGCATGGCACCCCTGCACCATCATTATCAGGATAAAAAAGCTACGGAAGGTCCGGTCATCTTCCCCAAACCGGTTCCTCCGCAGCACGAAGCAAAAATCACCGTTCGCTTCTGGATTGTTGGAATTATACTGGCTGTAAGCACGTTAGCATTACTTAAAATCAGATAAACGTATATATGCGCAGGGCAGGCCTGTGCGAAAAAGAGAAAATGTTGAATCGAAGGTAAAAGGTATAAATATGTCAAGACTTGTAGTATTGGGCGGCGCCGAAAGCGGAGTAGGCGCAGCGGTTCTGGCCAAAGTGAAAGGTTTCGATGTATTCCTGAGCGACAAGGGACAAATCAAGGAAGAGTATGCCCAGACCCTTAGGAAGTGGGACATTCCCTTCGAGGAAGGGCAGCATACGGAAGAAAAGATCCTGAACGCCGATGAGGTGGTCAAGAGCCCCGGCATCCCGGGCACCGTTCCCATGGTGCAGAAAATCCGGGAAAAGGGCATCCGAATTGTGTCGGAGATTGAATTCGCCAGCCGCTACGACTCCGCGAAGAAAATCTGCATCACCGGTTCCAACGGAAAAACCACCACCACATCCCTCATCTATTATCTCCTGAAAAACGCAGGACTCAACGTGGGACTGGGCGGCAATATAGGCAAGAGCTACGCCTATCAGGTGGCCACCGAGCATTTTGACTATTATGTCCTGGAAATCAGCAGTTTCCAGCTGGACGACATCTACGATTTCCGTCCGGACATCGCCATCATCACCAACATTACCCCGGACCATCTGGACCGCTACGACCACAAGATGGAGAACTACGTAGCCGCCAAGTTCAACATCACCCGGAACCTGACGCAGGACGACTGCTTCATCTTCGACTCCGACGACGCCATCACCATCGGCCACCTGAACAACATCGTGCTCCGCTGCAAGATGCTGCCTTTCTCCCAGGAGAAGGAGGTGCCGCAGGGCGCCTTCCTCAAGGGAGACAAGATGGTACTCCGCTATGAGAAAGAAGAGACCGACATCTTCCTCCAGGAACTGGCCCTGGGCGGGAAGCACAACATCTACAATTCCATGGCGGCAGCCCTGGCCGCCAAGGCTACCGGCATCGGGAACGAGGTCATCCGCCGGTCCCTGGCCACCTTCCAGCCCATCGAACACCGGCTGGAGCCCGTCCTCAGCATCAAGGACGTGCTGTATATCAACGACTCCAAGGCCACCAACGTGGACAGCGCCTGGTATGCCCTGGAATGCCAAAAGAAACCCGTGGTGTGGATTGTAGGCGGTACCGACAAGGGTAACGACTACAGCGTGCTGAACGAGCTAGTGAAAGAGAAAGTGAAGGCCATCGTCTGCCTGGGCAAAAACAACAGCAAGATTCACGCTGCCTTCGAGAAGATGGTCCCCGTCATTGCCGATACCCTGAGCGCCGACGAGGCGGTTCAGAAAGCATCCGAACTGGCCGTTCCCGGCGACGTGGTGCTCCTGAGCCCCTGCTGCGCCAGTTTTGACCTGTTTAAAAACTATGAGGACCGCGGCGAACAGTTCAAGGCCGCCGTCCGCAAACTGTAAGGCGCCATGCAGGAGGAGAAAACCCAAACCCATTTCCTGGGCTACCTGGCCCAGCTGATGGACCGCTTCACGGGAGACAAGGTAATTTTTCTGATTGCCCTGTTCCTCATGCTCATCTCCGTGGTGTCCGTCTTCTCCTCTACCCCGCGCCTGGTGGACGAAACCCACGGCATAGACCGCGTGTCCATCATGGTGAGCCAGCTCAAGGTGGTGGCCGTCGGTTTCGGCATTATCCTGGCCCTGTACTTCTTCGGGCGGCAGAGCTGGTTCCGCTCCCTGTCCAAATGGGGCTTCGCGGTCAGTTTCGCGCTCCTGCTCATCCTGGTGCTGAACCTGAACCTGGGCTTCGTGCGGGCCGGAGAAATCAACGGCGCCCGCCGCATCCTGCTGATACGCGGCTTCCAGCTCCATATCTATGAGTATATCAAACTGTTCATGGTGATGTACATAGGCTGGGCGCTGGACACCTTCAAGGAGCACGGCTTCGTATGGGCCCCGCGCCTGGCAGAGCGCTTCCCCCGCCTGGCCTTCCTGGAAAAGGACGGCTGGCAGAAGGTGACATACATCTACGCCCCCATCGCAACAGTTTGCCTGATGGTGATGATGGGGTCCAACTCATCGGCCCTTTTCATGGGCATCATCATGGTGCTGATGGTGCTCATCGGAGGACTGGACGTGAAGGACATCGGCATCTTCGGCCTGTTCATCACCATAGCGGTGGGCGGCCTTTTCGCCTCCTACAAGGCCGGATGGCTGGAAGGAAGCCGATTTGGAACCGCGATAGGCCGAATTACCCAGGACGACGACGCCACCATGCAGATTCTCCTCCACAGCAAACGCGAATCTACCGAGTGGGTGAAGGCCCGCGGCAAGCTGGACCAGCCCGTCGGGGCCCTGCTGGCCATCAAGGAAGGCGGCCCCCTGGGCAAGGGAATCGGCAACAGCACCCAGAAATACCAGGTGCCCGTCATCTTCGGAGACTATATGTTCAGCTTCATCGTGGAAGAGACGGGGCTGTGGGGAGCCCTCATCCTCATCATGCTGTACTTCAGCCTCTTTGCCCGAGGAACGCTGGTGGCAAAGATGTGCGACAATTACTATGACAAGATTATCGTGGCCGGACTCATTATCCTGGTCACGGGGCAGGCCTTCATGCACATGTGCGTGAACGTACACATGCCCTTGGTGCCCCAGACGGGGCAGACCCTCCCGCTGGTGAGCCACGGAAGCAATGCCTTCCTGGTATTCAGCGTGGTATTCGGCATCCTGGTGAGCATCTCCAAGGACGCCGCGGAGAACATGGCCCGTAAACAGGCCCAGTTAAGGGCCGAGGCCGAAAACAGTTGGACCCAAGACAGTACCCGATAATGGAATACAAAGCTATCAGCGTCATCATCAGCGGCGGCGGCACGGGAGGCCATATCTTCCCGGCCGTATCCATCGCAAACAAACTCAGGCAGTTGAACCCCGACAACCGGATTCTCTTTGTGGGAGCCGAGGGGAAGATGGAAATGGAAAAGGTTCCGGCCGAGGGATACGACATCGTCGGCCTGCCCATCGTGGGCTTCCAGCGCCAGCTGAGCATGAAGCATCTGCTGAACAATCTCAGCGTTCCCTTCCGCGTGGCGGGCAGCGTGCTCCAGGCCCGGAAGATTGTGAAGGACTTCGGCCCCGACGTGGTGGTGGGCGTGGGCGGCTATGCCAGCGCTCCCCTGCTGTGGGCGGCCACCGGCATGAAGATTCCCGCCGTGATTCAGGAGCAGAACGGTTTTG
>Ga0247608_10004830_pt1 | contig 14878 bp, 12 predicted proteins | sample 176DNAGHGlowgp2_FD_193490 | JGI IMG/M metagenome (GOLD analysis project Ga0247608, IMG submission 193490) | Sheep rumen microbial communities from Palmerston North, Manawatu-Wanganui, New Zealand - 1766 DNA GHGlow gp2 | ecosystem: Host-associated > Mammals > Digestive system > Stomach > Rumen ...
AGCGAGTACAAAGACTATCAATTTTAGCTGCCTGATATTAGCTATTTTACAGGCGCCTTCAAATACTTTTGTTAGTTTCATCTATAATCCAAATTTAAAATGTATGGTAAAAATGCACAGCGGAACCGATGAGTTCAGACAGATACTGATGAACTTTATCATCATTTACACGCTGTTCCATCTCGTTGTCGAAGTCAAGAATGTTAAGGGATCATTGCATAATGCTTTTGTTTGCAAAGATACGAATTAAAATGAAAACAGCAAAACAAAGCGCAGAAAAAATTGATCACAAGTCTGTCCCCTATGAACCATGACATCTTATTATATGTTCGGGGCGATGTTAAAATATCGCTCGCGGTGGGAAAAAATATATACCACCGTAGGTAACTTTTATTTGCCAGCGTTCCTCGTTTTATTAGCGAGAACCGCTCAATCGGATATAAAATAAGGTGAATTCAGATATAAAATAACGCTCTGTCAGATATAAAATAAAGCGCTGTCAGAAATAAAATAACATAGAACGAATTGGCTTCATCGGGTATAATCTTAGATAATTGTGGTCAAATAAAATGTCGTATTTGCAAAATAATGTGTAATTTTGCGGACGAAATACGACAGTTCATATAAATGGTTCACTAATAAAGATGACAGAACAGAAAGAGAAAAAAGACATTGCACTGGCCTTGTCCAGCGGAGGGGCAAGGGGTTTGGCGCATATCGGCGCGATTGAGGAACTGGAGGCACAGGACTACCGTATCACCTCGATTGCGGGATGCTCGATGGGGGCGCTTATCGGCGGTGTCTATGCATCAGGGAAACTGGCTGAGTTTCGTGAGTGGATGAAGACCATCGACAAGAAGAAAATGCTGGAGCTGACTGACTTCTCGCTCAGTCTGAACCATCTGGTCAAGGGGACGCGAATCATCGAGGCCATCATGGAGTTCGTCCCCGACGTGCTGATTGAGGACCTTCCAATACCCTATTGCGCTGTGGCTACTGACTGGAAGGCCGGTCGCGAAGTCGTCTTCCGCAAAGGGCACCTGTTTAATGCCATTCGTGCCAGCATATCCCTGCCGACGTTTTACGAGCCAGTACAGCGCGACGGCATGATTCTCATTGACGGCGGCGTGATGAATCCCATTCCCATGAACCGCGTCAAGCGTCACGAGGGTGACATTCTCGTCGGCGTGGACGTGAGTGGCCACGACTACGCAGCCCAGTGGGAGACGCAGCACGAGCTGACGGAACGGCGAAAGCGCGACAAGTCGCTGAAGGCACAGATACTGAAGCGTCTGATACCTGACAACATCGAGTTCAATTACTACACCATGCTCTCGCGTACCAGTTCGCTGATGATTCGCCAAAACTCCATTCTGATGGCCCGACTGATGAAGCCCGAAATACTTGTGGACATTCAGATGAACCGCTATGGCAGTTTCGACTACGACAAGTCGGAGAAGCTGATAGCCATCGGCCGCCAGAAGACATTACAAGCCATCAAAAAATACCAGTCGGAATAACTATCAGAAGCGGAAGAATAACTATCGAGGCCCAGAACTTAGTGTTCCGAGCCTCGATTGTGTTATTGCTAATGTTCTAAATATGTTTAGAAGAAGAGGTAGCGGTTGTCCTTGACGTCGGCCTTCATGTAGAGCTCGTTCATGAAGCGGCTGGCTGCCTGCATGGCACGCTGGCGCAGCTGCTGGTTCAACTGCTTGTCTTCGGGCTTGACATCCTTATTAACCTTTGTAGAGAGTACCTGGAAGAGGTAGGCACCGCCATTACCCTTTACCACATGAGGACTGAACAGACCCTGCTTGACAGTAGCCACGGCACCGCTCAAGGCGGGTTCAGAAGCACCGGAGGCCTGTACGAAGACAGGAGCGCTGAAGGTAATCTGACGCACGCTGTCAACAACAGCGCCCTTCTGCTTGGCTTCAGCAATGTTCTTCACGCCTGCAAGCTTCTCAGCGGCCTTCTCGAACTTCTTGTCGTTGAGAACCTGCTGCTTCACCACGTCCTCGACATCGGCGAGGTCACGATAGCCTACGGGATGCACCTTAGTCAGGGCAATAACCAGCAAGTTGTCGTTGTTGCCGCACTCGTAGAGAGGAGAAACGTCACCAGCCTTAGCGTCGAAGATCCACTTCATGGCATCGCGAGTGCCGCGAAGACCTGCTACGGTGTGCTCAGAGTTGTAAAGGTCTTTACGCTCCTGAACATTGAAGCCAAACTTGGCAGCATTCTTCTCCAGATCCTCCAGCGTCTTGTTCTCGCTGACATACTGGCTGAACTTGTTGTAAGCCCGTGAATAGGTATCCTTCGAGAAGTCGATAGTGTGCTTCACAATAGCCACGTCGAACTTGTCGACCATATTCTTGCGGGCAGTCACCTGAAGAATAATATTGCCCTGAGTCATCTGCAGGTTCTTGGTCTCACCGGCAGCAAGGCTGGTCACAGTAGCGATATAGTTCTTGGAATCGGCATCCAACGACATGGAACGCTCATACATGGCAGAGGTAATCCACTGCTTGTCGCCAGTCTGTCCGTACTTCTTGGCCAGAGCCTCGAAGTCAGCACCACCCTGCAGGGCGGTATAGATGCTGTCAGCACGCTTGGCAGTAGCCTCGGGGGTCTCGGCGGCCACCTGAATGGCGCGGAACTCCACAGAGTCGGGCTGCTGAACCTTGTTGATATACTTCACCACATTCAGGGTGTTGTCGGACTTGGTCTCGAAGGGAGCAGAAACCTGACCGACCTGCATAGAGTCAATCTTTGCGGCAATGTCGGTAGGCAGGGCTGCACGTGTCACGGCGAGACCGAGATAAGGCTGCTGTGACTGGGCCTTGCGGACGACCTCGGCAACGGCCTGACCAGACTCGAACTGCTGCTTAGCCTCCTGCATGGTCTTCATGAGGGCGGTGCGGTCAGCGGCAGAAGCGACGACAGCAAAGCTGACATACTTGATGTCGCGGCTCTCGACGTACTGCCTGAACATCTCCTTCTGCTCGTCGTACTTGGCTTTCAGGTCACCGTCAGTTACCTGAACCTCGCTATCCTTGATGCTGGAATAGGGAATGGTGGCCAGCAGGATGTCGTTCTCCTCGTTCTGACCGGCAAAAGCAAACTTCTCAGAAACGGGGTTGCTGAGGAGACACTGGCCAAGCAGCGTCTGATACTTCTGGGCAAGGGTCTGCTGGCGGAGGTTCTTCTCAATGAACTTCCAGTAGTTATAGATGCGCTGATACTGCTCTATAGCTTCAGAACCGTTGGCTGACTGCTGGGCCATCTTGTAGTCGGCCAGGAACTTGGTCAGCTGTGTAACGTCGAAGCGACCAGTCTGCTGGTTGACAAACGGGGTCTGCATCAGCATCGGGTTAGTACCGGCCTTCAGGATGTTCTGCACCTCCTGATCGGTAACGGTGAGGCCGACCTTAGCAGCTTCCTTGCTGAGAATGGTGTTGTTGACAAACTGCTGCCACACCTGATCCTTCACCTGATTAAGCTCTTCCTCAGAGAGGTTGTCACGACCTTGGGTCATCTTGATGACATCCTGATACTCGTCGACCAGAGCCTGGAATTCTTGTACCGAGATTTTGTTACCTAACACTTCACCGACTTGCTGACGACGCTCGTTGCTTGTTGCTTCGCACGAGCGGAACATCTCTTCGGCAATGAATGCAAAAAGGGCCAGACCAATCACCGTAGCGAGTACTGGTCCCCAGCTTCTGATTTTTCCAATTGCTGCCATTTTCTTTTAGTTATTTTTTGTTTATTATTTCTTAATTTTCGATTCAGCCTGCAAAATTACTAAATTTCGCGGAAACAACGGCATCTTTTTCTGAAAAATTACCTTATTCCGTGACTTTTAGCCTCACCAGCTCGATTTTCGTCATGGTATTCTTGATGATTTTAAACTCAAAATGCCCAATCTTCACCACTTCGTTGAGTTTGGGGAACGACTGGTACTCATGGAGTATGAGTCCACCGACGGTCATATAGTCGTCGCTCTCGGGCAGGTCCAAGTCGAAGAGCTCGTTGACTTTCTCAATCTCCAGACGGGCCGACAACATGTATTCGCCATCAGCGAGCTGCTTGGCCACATACTTCTGGTTGTCGTGCTCGTCCTCGATGTCGCCGGTAATCTCCTCCACGATATCCTCTAAAGACACAATGCCGCTGGTGCCGCCGAACTCGTCGACCACCACGCCCAGCGACTTCTTCTGCTGCAGCAGGATGTGCATCAGCTTGCGGGCGGCCATGGTTTCAGGCACGAAAGGCATGGTCTGGATATGCTTAGAGATGTTGGTCACATGCTTGAAGAGCTCTGAAGAGTGAATGTAGCCGATGATATGGTCGATGTCGTCGCGATAGACGATAATCTTCGAATGGCCACTCTCAATGAACTTGTTTTTCAGTTGCTCGATGGTACACTCCTCAATGTCGACGGCGTCAATCTCCGTACGCGGCACCATGCAGTCGCGCACCTTGGTGTCAGCGAAGTCAAGGGCATTGTGGAAGATTTTCACCTCGTCGTCAATCTCTGCGTCATCGGCTGCATTGTCGATGCTGGACTGCACCAGGTAATTGAGGTCGACCTTCGTAAACTCCTTGCCCTCAGCCTCTTTGGGAACACGGGCTCCCACCATGCGTAACAAGCCACGGGAGAGCTGTGTGGAGAACAGGGACACGGGATACAGGATGACGTAGCACACATAGGCGGGAACGGCGAAGAACTTCAACAGTCCATTGGGATTGGAGCGGAAGATGGTCTTCGGCAGGAACTCGCCCGTAAACAGCACCACAATGGTCGACAGCAGTGTGTCGGCCGTCACGCGCATGCCGTCGCTGAGCGACGCAAAAAGCGTGGTATCGAAAATCTTGGCAAAGAGGATGCCGTAAACGACCAAGGCAATGTTGTTACCCACCAGCAGCGTCGAGATGAAGTTGTTGGGATGGGTATAGAAGATGTCAAGCGCACGTTGCGACAGACCGTCTTCCTCGCGGTCCATCTCAGCACGCAGTCGGTTGCTGGACACAAAGGCTATCTCCATGCCCGAGAAAAAGGCGGAGAAGATTAATGTCACCAGAAGTCCTATGATGAGATTCGTCATGGCGTATTGAATGATTTCTGTGTGGCGGCACGATGGGTGGCAGCGGGACGCTGAGGCAGTGCTGGCTGCGTCGTGTCGGCAGGGGTGGGATTCTGACTCTGTTCGGGCTCCATATCCTCTGACTGGAAGGAACCGACACTATTGGAGACCTCATAGTGGGTCATGTGCTCATCGCTGCGAAAATAGGTACCCTGCAATGTCCGTTCAGGTGTGACGACCTTCGAGAACTTATGCGAGTAGAACTCATGGCGGACACCGTCCCAAAACAGTTCTTCGCTGTCGAAGACCAGTCCGTTGGCATTGCGGATATGCACGCGTCCGCGCAGTTTCCACAGCTTCAGCTGATCGTAGTACCATGCCGTATCGGCATTGATGTAACCCTCGACGTGGAACTGCTCGTCGAACTGCTCCAGGAATATGCCCTTCTCGAACGTCCAGCGAGTCGGTTGCTTGATGGTATTCACATCCCAGCGCTCAGTAACAATTTTGTACTTAATGACGCCTGAGTCGCTGATGAGGGTATTGACGCCGTAACTCGTCATCATCGAGACGGAATCACGGTCGCGGATGGCCGGAGCGGTATGTGTCTTCTGCTCCTCGCAGGCATTTAAAAGTAAAAAAGTAAAAAGGTAAAAAGGTAAAACGTGTTTTACCTTCACCATAATGCCTTCACGCATGAATATCCTCATTAATTACTTTTTTACCTTTATACCTTTTATTATTTATTATTTAGTCCACCTTCCACTTAGCAAACCAACGCTCGTTGAACGTCAGTCCGATGTTGATACGGAAAGAATTCTCTGTTATAAAGTTCTTGGCAGACTGGTGTACCCACTGGGCGCTGATGTTCAGCGAAGTACGGTTGTTCCAGGAGTTGACGATGGGGATGCCGAAGCCGGCACTTATTGACAACTCCTTGGGACCGTCCTGCGTACCTATTTTATAATAAGGTGTAGTATAGGATGCACCCACGCGATAATGGACATGACTGAAAAAACCGCGGCCACCAGTCATCGGATAGGGAATCCAGTCGGCACCGACCACCACCTTGTGACGGTCTTTCAGCAGACCAGAGGTAGACTCATAGCGCATAGTAGACTCATTGACCTCAGGGAAGTGCAGCACGCCCCACTTCTGCAGCGAATAGTCAGCACCCACGGTCAGGCTGTTCTTATGGACATAAGAAAAGCCACCCGCGAAAGAGTAAGGGATTTCGAGTCCGTTGGACACGCTGTCTGTCGTCATGGTAACCACGCCTGTCTGACTGTTGGTATTGAGAATGGTCAGGTTGGCGTCGGCACCCAATTTATGACCAATACCTGCCGTCACGCCAAGAGTTAGGTGATTCTCCTTGCCGAGATTCATGGCCCACTGGGCACCAAGGTCGAGTTTCCAGGTGTTGATGGACGCGTCATAGGTTCTGCCCAGCGTATTGATATAGCTATCATCAGAGATACTGGTGATGGTCTTCTCGTAGTCTCCCCATAAGTAGGAAATGTTGGCACCGATAGAGACGTTCTTCACAAACTCCCAGCCAAGACCGAAGAATGCCTGACTGAGACCGCCTTTACCTTCGTATTCGCTGGAGAAATAGCTGGTGGACACCAAGCTTCCTGATTCGCCAGCACCCTGGACATCATAATAATTGTAGCCGATATTGGTATAAGGGATGACGCCAAAGCTTGCGCCCACATGGGGGAACAGCCTGAAGAGTCCCACGGCATAGTCGAAGGAGGCCGTTTTGCGGTTCATGCTCTTACCTCCCTCCTTGAAATTCGTTATCTGCCCTGAAACACCAAGGTCGAAAATCATGGTCAGGGAATCGACGGCAGAATAAGAGGCTGGGTTCGACACATTGGCAAACTTTCCTTCACGGACACCGACGGACAGGCCGCCCATGCCGCGTCCCAAGCTCTGGGACTGGTCTGCCAAAGCTCCTAAGCCAAATTGTGTGTATGGAGAGAGTGTCTTGCTAATCTGAGCCATAGAGCCCATCGTCACAAGACCCATTAACATGCCTGCAAATAAACGCTTTTTCATTGTCTTTTGATTATACAATTCGATTTCGAGCTGCAAAGGTACGAATAAGTGAGAACAATACAAAATAAAAAAACTTTTTTTTAGTTTTATTGTCGAGCGAAAGTACCTACGACATTTATGTCAATGGTACGAATAAGTGAGAACAATACAAAATAAAAAAACTTTTTTTTAGTTTTATTGTCGTGTGTGTGAATTTTCTTCGGCATGTCTGTAAAATTATTGAAAAAAAAAGGAATAAACGCACGATAAGTGGAAAATATAGGTTAATTTTGCATCGTGAAACATTCGAAAAACGTTTTTAGGACTATTTTTGTGCTCTTGGCAGTCTGCTGGACAGCACTTCCAACCCATGCAAATAATGAGTTCGGTATCGAGTATTACGACTCGGTGGAGGTCAGCCTGCTGACGTGCCAGCCGCATGACGAGGTGTACAGCCTCTACGGCCACACAGCCATCCGCTGGAACGACCGCCACGCAAAAGGCGAAGACCTTGCATTCAATTACGGCGTATTCGACTTCCGGAAACCGCATTTCGTGTTGCGCTTTGTCTTCGGACTGACAGACTACGAGTTAGGCGCCTACCCCTATCGGCTCTTTCTGCAAGAGTACCGCCATTTTGGCAGTATGGTTACTGAGCAGGTACTGAACCTGACCAACGAAGAGAAGGCTCGCCTGCACATTGCACTGGCCGAAAATCTGAGACCCGAGAACTGCGTCTACCGCTATAATTACTTCTACAGCAACTGCACGACGAAGGCGCGAGACATTATCGAGCAATGCGTCAACGGTCACGTGGAATACACTGGGAAAGAGGACTATACGCCATCGTACCGTGACATGGTTCACGAGATGACGCGCAACAATCCCTGGTCGCGTTTCGGCAACGACTTGCTCTTAGGCATCAAGGCCGACCAGAAGACCAATCTCCGCCAACAGGAGTTTCTGCCCCACAACCTGATGTACGACTTCGACCGTGCCCAGATTAACGACAACGGCAACTACCGTCCTCTGGTTTTAGGGCAGCGCACGGCAGTCCCTGCCGGGGTACAAGTTGTCAAGGACGGCTTCCCGCTGTCGCCGCTGGCATGCGCCATCATCCTTCTGGTGCTCGGCATAGTCCTGAGCGTTATTCAAGTCAGGTCGAAGAAGGTCTTCCGCTTCTGGAGTGCCCTGCTGATGTTCGTCTGCGGCGCCATCGGCATCGTCTTGTTCCTGATGCTGTTCTCGCAGCACCCCACAGTGAGCCTCAACCTGCAGATTCTCTTCTTCAATCCCGTCCATTGGGTGTTCCTGTGGCCAGTCATCAGAGGAAAGCAGACACGCTACTGGTATGCTGTACCCGTCATGGCGCTGCTATTCCTGATTGGAGGATTTTTCCAGCATTATGCAGAGGGTATTTACGTTTTGGCACTATGTTTGTTGTTACAAAGCATACTTCACATCGAGAGTACAAGAAAGAAATGAGAAACAGATATCTATATTTCACCATCCTGACATTGTTGGGACTGAGCGCTGAAGCTGTGGCCCAGACAGCCGCCCAAGGCAAGCAGCAGGCAGATACCACACAGGCCGTCACCGTCCCGCAACTGGTGGTCACGATAGCCATCGACCAACTGCGTACCGACCGAATGGAGACATACGCCTCATTGTACAAGTACAATGGTCTGAACCGCCTGCTGGCAGAAGGCATGGTATTTTCCAATGCCTCCTACAACTTCACCCCTGTAGACCGCGCCTCAGCCATAGCCTCGCTCACCACAGGCTCCACGCCTTACTACAATGGCGTTACTGGTATAGAATGGCTCGACCGCAGCACCCTGCGCCCTCAGAACATCGTCGACACGAGGGACAATGGCCTATCGCCCGCTCAGCTTCTCACCTCGACGTTAGGTGACGAACTGAAGATAGCCACCGACGGACTGAGCAAGGTGTTTTCGTTCTCGACAGATGCTGAACGTGCCATTTTGTCAGCAGGCCATGCCGCCGACGGTGCCGTATGGGTGGCAAACGGCAAATGGAACATTGCCTCCTACTATACGCCCGAGAACCAATGGATAAGCTGGTACACCCGGCAATACAAGCCGACGGAAGACGACAACAGGAGCCTGACCGACATCGCCTTGAAGTGTGTCGAACAGTCTGGCATCGGACAAGACCAACACCCCGACCTGCTCACCATCACTTACTCCATAGCCGCTGACGCTGCCAGCTACCAGCGACTGGACTACTACATCGGTGTCCTCATCAACGGCATTCTGCGCAAGGTGCCGAAAGAGCGCGTTCTCTTCGTCGTCACCGGCACGGGCACCTTCAAGGAGGAAGAGCACCCGGGCGCCAACGAGCGCTTCCACATCCCGACGGGCAAGTTCTATATCAACCGTACCGCCAACCTGCTCAATATGTACTTAGGCGCCATCTATGGATCAGAGCAGTATGTGGAAACCAGTTTCCGCAACCAGCTCTTCCTGAACCGCAAGCTCATCAGCAAGCGTAATATCGACATGGGCGACGTGCTGCGCCGTTCGCAGGAGTTTATCCTGCAACTGTCCGGCGTCCGCAACGTTTACACCTCCAACCAGCTCATGACCAGCGACAACGTCCTGCTGGAGCGCATCCGCAACGGCTTTAACATGGAGCGGTGCGGCGACTTGCTGATTGACGTGGCACCAGGTTGGGAACTCATCAACGAAGACACGAACACATCGACGGTATCACGGGCCAGCTATATCCCGTTTCCCATTATTTTCTTTGGCACAGACATCAAGTCTCAGCGCATTCAGACCACGGTCACGACAGACCGTATAGCCCCCACCGTAGCACGGGCTATCCGCATACGTGCTCCGAATGCTTGCTCGGCAGAACCACTTTTTTAAGGGTAAAAAGGTAAAAAAGTAAAAAGGAGGGCAAGATTACGGAATTTTCTTCGTAATTTTGCACCCCGAATCATTCAATAAGTATAAATAAAAGCATAAAAATATGAATATCAACAAGATTCTACGCTCGTTGTTCGGCGATAAGGCATCGCGTGACAACAAGCTCATCAGGCCTTTCGTGGAGAAGGTAAAGGCCGTCTACCCCGAAATGCAGAAGCTCTCTAACGACGAGCTCCGCCAGCGCACCAAGCAGATACAGCAGCAGGTGCAGGACTCAGCCAACAAGCAAAAGGAAGAGATAGAGAAACTGAAGGCCACCATCGAGGATACGCCCATTGACGAGCGTGCCGACATCTTTGCCCAGATAGACAAGCTGGAGAAGGAAGTGCTCGACATCTATGAGGACGCCCTCAACGAGGTCATGCCCGAAGTCTTCGCCATTGTCAAGGAGACAGCCCGCCGCTTTGCCGAGAACGAGGAGACGGTGGTCACCGCCACCGACTTCGACCGCGAACTGGCTGCCGACCCGCGCAAGGACTTCATCACCATCGACGGCGACAAGGCCATCTACCACAACCACTGGACGGCAGGCGGCAACGACCTGAAGTGGGAGATGGTACACTACGACGTACAGCTCTTCGGCGGTGTCGTGCTGCACCAGGGTAAGATAGCCGAGATGGCTACGGGTGAAGGTAAGACGCTGGTCGCTACCCTACCCGTCTTCCTGAACGCCCTGACAGGCAACGGTGTCCACGTCGTCACCGTCAACGACTATCTGGCCAAGCGTGACTCCGAGTGGATGGGACCGCTCTACATGTTCCATGGACTCAGCGTCGACTGCATCGACAAGCACCAGCCCAACAGCGAGGCGCGTCGCCGTGCTTATCAGGCTGACATCACCTTTGGTACCAACAACGAGTTCGGTTTCGACTACCTGCGCGACAACATGGCCATCTCGCCTGCCGACCTTGTACAGCGTGCCCACAACTACGCCATCGTCGACGAGGTGGACTCTGTGCTCATCGACGACGCCCGCACGCCGCTCATCATCTCCGGCCCTGTGCCCAAGGGCGACGACCAGATGTTCGAGGAGTACCAGCCTCTGGTCGAGAAGCTGGTGGGCGTGCAGAAGCAATTGGCTACCCAGTATCTGGCCGAGGCTAAGCAGAAGATTGCCGAAGGTCAGGAGAAGAACGACAAGAAACTGTTGGACGAGGGCTTCCTCGCCTTGTACCGTTCCCATAAGTGTATGCCCAAGAACAAGCCGCTTATCAAGTTCCTCTCTGAGGAGGGCATCAAGAGCGGCATGCTCAAGACCGAGGAAACCTATATGGAGAATAACAACCGCCGCATGCCCGAGGTCACAGAGCCGCTCTATTTCGTCGTTGATGAGAAGCTGAACTCATGCGACCTCACTGACAAGGGTACGGCATGGCTGGCCAACCAAGTCAACGACAAGGACCTGTTTGTGCTGCCCGACATCACCAGTCAGCTGTCTGCCCTTGAGGGCGATACCAGCCTGACGGACGAAGAGCGTATCAACAAGAAGGACGAGATGCTGCAGCACTATGCCGTCCAGTCGGAGCGCGTACACACCCTCCAGCAACTGCTCAAGGCCTACTGCATGTTCAACAAGGACGACGAATACGTGGTCATCGACGGCGAGGTCAAGATTGTCGACGAGCAGACAGGTCGTATCATGGAGGGGCGCCGCTGGTCTGACGGACTGCACCAGGCTGTCGAGGCTAAGGAGCACGTCAAGGTGGAGGCTGCCACACAGACCTTCGCCACCATCACCCTGCAGAACTACTTCCGCATGTACCACAAACTGGCAGGTATGACGGGTACTGCTTCGACTGAGGCTGGTGAGTTCTGGGACATCTACAAGCTCGACGTGGTGGAAATCCCCACCAACCGTCCCGTCATCCGCGACGACATGGACGACCGCATCTACAAGACGGCCCGCGAGAAGTACAAGGCTGTCATCGAGGAGGTGGCACGTCTGCGCAACAGCGGCCGTCCGACGCTGATTGGTACCACCAGCGTTGAAATTTCTGAGTTACTCAGCCGTATGCTCGATATGTACGTCAACCCCGAGACAGGCAAGCGCGAGGGTATCCCCCACCAGGTGCTGAACGCCAAGCTGCACCAGAAGGAGGCCGACATCGTGGCTCTGGCCGGTCAGCAGGACTCGCAGGGCCGTGGTGCCGTGACCATCGCTACCAACATGGCTGGTCGTGGTACCGATATCAAGCTGTCGCCCGAGGTGAAGGCTGCCGGTGGTCTGGCCATCATCGGTACCGAGCGCCACGAGTCGCGCCGTGTGGACCGCCAGCTGCGCGGTCGTGCCGGACGTCAGGGCGACCCGGGTTCATCGCTCTTCTTCATCTCACTCGAAGACAAACTTATGCGTCTGTTCGGCTCTGAGCGCATCGCCACCGTCATGGACAAGCTGGGCTTCAAGGAGGGCGAGGTATTGGAGAGTTCCATGATTACCAAACAGGTGGAGCGTGCTCAGAGGAAGGTGGAGGAAAACAACTTCGGCATCCGTAAACGCCTGTTAGAGTACGACGACGTGATGAACAAACAGCGTACCGTGGTCTACTCCAAGCGCCGTCACGCCCTCATGGGTGAGCGCATCGGCATGGACATCTCGAACACCATCTGGGACCGCGTGGTCAACATCATCGAGACCAACGACTACGAAGGCTGCAAGGAGCAGTTCATCAAGGTCTTCGCCATGGAGTGTCCCTTCACCAACGACGAGTTCATCAACAAGAACCGCGAAGAACTGGCCGAGGAATCCTTCCAGGTGGCTATGGGCAACTTCAAGCGCAAGATGGAACACGTGCAGGAGGTCGCCATGCCCGTCATCAAGCAGGTCTATGAGACTCAAGGACAAATGTATGAGCGCATCGTAGTACCCCTGACCGACGGCCGTAAGATGTACAACATCCCGTGTAACCTCAAGGAGGCTTACGACACCGAGTGTAAGTCAGTGGTCAAGGAGTTCGAGAAGCAGATACTTCTCCACATCATCGACGAGGCATGGAAGGAGAACCTGCGCGAACTCGACGAACTGAAGCACTCCGTGCAGAATGCCTCGTACGAGCAGAAAGACCCGTTGCTCATCTTCAAGCTAGAGAGCGTCAAGCTGTTCGACAACATGGTGAACACCATGAATAACCGCTCCGTCAGCATCCTCATGCGTGCCCAGATTCCCGAAATACAGCAAGGTCAGGTGCAGGAAGCCGCTCCCGAGCAGCACACCCAGCGCTCACAATACACGGAGTCGAAGCAGAACCTGAATCAGGAGCAGATGACCGACCCCAACCAGGCCGCTGCCGCTGCCCAAGACACCCGCTCCCAACAGCCCCGCACGCCCATCATCAAGGACAAACTGCCTGGACGTAACGACCCCTGCCCCTGTGGCAGCGGCAAGAAGTTCAAGAACTGCCACGGACGCGGACTGGTGTAATCCAATCTACTAGTGTTACTAGAAAAACTAGAATTACTAGAATGTATGATCAAGATCAACAATCTCAAGAAGCAATTTGGTGAGACATGTGCCTGCGATATCCCCTCGTTCACGGTGAACAAAGGGGATATCCTGGGACTCGTAGGTAACAACGGTGCCGGCAAGACCACGCTCTTCCGCCTGCTCCTTGATCTGCTGAAGGCCGACGATGGTCATGTCACCTATATGCTCCCCGCCTCTCAAGATGAGGGAATGGGCGTGCGTACTGTTGACATCAATCCTGCTGAAAGCGAAGCGTGGAAACAGCATGTCGGCGCCTATATCGACGACGGTTTCCTCATCGACTTCCTGACGCCCGAGGAGTATTTTGCCTTCCTTGGCAAGGTTTCAGGCATCAAACAGGCTGAGGTCGAGGAGCGCCTCAAAGTCTACGAGCGCTTCGCCAACGGCGAGGTGTTCGGACATAAGAAGCTCATCCGCAATCTCTCGGCAGGCAACAAGATGAAAGTTGGCATTATATCGGCACTCTTCCGTCATCCAGAGATTGTCATCCTCGATGAGCCTTTCAACTTCCTCGACCCCACCAGTCAGGTGCTGTTGAAACATCTTCTGAGAGACTATGCCCAGCAGAACGGCTCAACGGTTATTATCTCCAGCCACAACCTGCAGCACACCATCGACATCTCCACACGCATAGCCTTGCTGGAGCACGGCCAGATTATCCGCGACCTGCCCAACAACGAAGGCAGCGCCTCGGCAGAGCTACAGGAATACTTCGGAGCAGAGTAACACGGAAAGTGCCCTTCCCTACCTTGACACTATCCGCTCATCAATTGCCTTGATGTCCGTCAGCAGATTCCAAACAGCATCTTCTGAGAGAACACCACGCTTGAGATCAGCGGGAAGGCGGCCAGCCTCATCGGCAGCAAAGTCACGTTTCCAGTCTTTGCTGCCGTAATAGTCGCTTAGCTGACGAATATCCTCCTGAACTTCAGCATACAAGTCGAGGGCAGCAGTGAGTTGCTTCACAGCTTCTGAAGCCCTGTCGAAGCACCCTTCCATATACTTAATCCTATCAATCTGATTCATGGGCATTCCATAAAAAATCTATCTCCTGTCATAAATCTCATTTATTCCCAGACCACCAAGTCACGAGGAAGGGCAATTTTCTTTGGTTCACCCCTCAAACCATCAACATAATAGTGCTTAGCCACACGGTCATCAAACTGGTAACTGATCATAATTGGTCCTTTTTAGTCGGATTTAGTCCTTTGTAGTCGGATTTAGTCGCTTTTAGTTCTTTTTAGTCGGATTCTGCACTTCGTACCATGACAATCCTTTCAAAGAAACAGCACCTTCCTCTTTTAATTCTT
>Ga0247608_10004831_pt1 | contig 14876 bp, 12 predicted proteins | sample 176DNAGHGlowgp2_FD_193490 | JGI IMG/M metagenome (GOLD analysis project Ga0247608, IMG submission 193490) | Sheep rumen microbial communities from Palmerston North, Manawatu-Wanganui, New Zealand - 1766 DNA GHGlow gp2 | ecosystem: Host-associated > Mammals > Digestive system > Stomach > Rumen ...
GGCCACCGGTCCGCGGGTGTCGCGGCAGAGGGCAGTAGCGCCCTCTATGTCGCCCGCCTGTATCTTGGTGTCGAGGTCGGCCAGGAAACGGCGGGTATTGATTTCAGACAGGGTGAGGTAGATGATGCGCTCTATGCAGAAGGCCAGTCCCAGCACCAGGGCGAGCGCCACGAGCGACATAAAACCGGCGTTACCCTCGATGAACTTACGCTTGAGCGACTTGCGGAAGCTCTCGTTTGGGGTTTCCTCCACCACGATTTCATCGTCGGCCGCTGCCTGCGCCTCGGCCATCGTGGCCTGCACATCGCTGTCGAGCGCCGCAGTCATAGCATCAGCCTCCACCTCTTCAGGTTCCTGGCTCTTCTGCGCCGGTTTCTGCAGACTGGCGGCACCGGGCTGGTCGGCCGCCACTGTAGATACGGCCTTGGCCCGCAGTTCAGCAGCGGGGTCGTCGGTCTGCGCCGACACAGGCAGGGCCATGCAAGACCATGAGAGGATGAATGCAAAAAGCAGGTGTTTCATATTTCTGATAGTTACTTTTTATGTAGCGGCACACGCTGTGCCGTGCAGCCCTTGATAAAGCAGCATGCAAAAGTAAGCAATAAAAAAGATATGCTCACACAATTGGGACTTAAAAATATGTAAAAGAGGCACCGGGGGCTAATCGGCCACGCGGAGATAGAACCCGTCGAGCGTGGTGAAAGCGCCAAAGCAGTCGTAGGAGCGGTCGGTCGGAGACGTGGTGCGCACCCGCACGAAATCGCTGAACACCTGCACGGTGAACGAGTAGCCACAGTCGGAGAGGCTGCCCTTAAAGACACCGTTTCTATAAAAGAGGCACTCTCTGAACTCAGCGATGTTGGGGTCGTTTTTCGTGATATTCACCTCCATTTTTTCCGTGCTGCCCCGCAGGCGGTTTATCTCCACCGTGCCGCCCAGATGTCCCTTGACCTCATCCACACGGTCATAGCTGTAACGGCCGGAGAGCTCGCGGGGCGCTGCGAAAGTGCCCCCTTTAGCCTGTGGAAATGCCGCGGTGGCAAGGCGCATGGTATAGGTGCGCTGCTTGCTGCCGCCCCCCATATCGCTCCACTTGCCGGTGAGCCTGCCGTCGGTGAGATTGCGTTTGATGTGAAACGTGCCGGAGATGCTGCCGTCGGTCTGATACTCGCTGAGGGAATAGACACGCTGGTTGCCGGGCAGGTCGACGAAGCTGCCGAAGATGCGGAAAGGCGTCTGCTTCTTGCTGCTGGTATAGACGATTTCGCCGGAGAGGTCGCCCTCGTCCGACTCCTCGAACCAGATGCTCGCCACAATCTTAGACTTTTGGAACTTCGCCGTAAAAGCATGACGTGTGACAGAGGTGCTCTGCGCCACTGCCGGCAGTGCCAGCAGGAAGGCTGCTACGATGACCAAAAGGGCTTTCAGTTTTCTTGTTTTCATCAGCATGGGGTTGTCTGTTTTTTGCTGTCGCAAGGAGAAATGGTTTCCTATATGCAAAAATAGAGAAATAAAACCAAATCTCCTAACATTCCGAAAAGAATTTGGTTATCGCAACATGCCCAACGACATGGCGAAGGAGTGAAAGCGACTGCCGGCCGCGAGGACATCACGAAGCAGGCGCTGGGCATGGTGGACACGATAATTAAAAACGGGGTAAGCCTCATCAGCTTATCCCGTTCAAGCGGAGAGACCGGGATTCGAACCCGGGATACGCTTTTGACGTATACACGCTTTCCAGGCGTGCCTCTTCAGCCACTCGAGCATCTCTCCTTAAAGCGAGTGCAAAATTATCCTTTTTTCACCGATTTAAGAAAAAAAACGGAATGATTCTTGGAAATTTAAGTTTTGTTAACGTGTTCAATTGTCAGTCTCCTCCTTTTGAGGAATAAAAGCAGCAGCGGCATGGTGCTAAAGGGTCACAGCCATGCGGTCGAGACCTCTACAGCCGTATGGGGTAACTCAGCACCAGTTCGGTATAATCGGCCTTGGTCATGTGCGCCTTGACACTGAAGCCAACTCCCATGCCATGGAGGCTTGGGAAGAGATACTGCACCCCGATGCGCTCATAAAAAGGCTGCTCGGAGCGCTTGGCCGTATGGCCCATTTCGCGGTAAAGATACCATCCGAGCGACATGGACAATTTGAGCCGACGGTAGTAGGCCTCATGCTTTACGCCCAGTCCCAGTGACCAGGGGCTGTGCTTGTCGTCACGGCCGGCCCGCTTATCGTAAGCCTCCACGTCAGAGGCGTAAGGGCCGTAAAACACGTCGGCCTCCACCCCACTGGCCCACCGGCGGGCATAACGGCACATGAGGCTGCCCTGAAAGGCGTAGGTGAGATAGTGTTTGAAATGGTCGGTGCGATAGCCGGGCTCATCCGGCTTCAGTTCAAACTGCGTATGCTTCCAGTCTTCGTATAGGGTGCGGTAGCCCACCCCACCCGTGATATCGACAAAGAGATAAGGGTTATGGGGCGTGTGCTGCCGGCGGCCATGAGGCAGGGAAGCCTCATAATAGGGTGTATAGCATACGAAGAGAGAGGGACCTACGAAATTGGCGCCCTTGTTGGGCCGGTTGATGGCGCCGTTGCTCAGATGCCAGTATTCCACACCTGCCCTGACGCTCCACTCCGGGTCCACCTGATAAGCCACATGGAGGCCGGCTCCGAAATAGATGAGCCACCTCGAGCCGATGAGCTCATTGTCGATGCTGTTGTGCAGGTTGTATTTGCGGTGGCTGTAGCCCACGCCGAGATTGAAGGTATAATCGGCCTCCCAATGGCGGTTGCGGAAAAAGGGGCGGGAGAAAAAGCCGTAAAGAGCCAGCGTGTTGCCCATCTGCGAGTTATAGTCCACCTCCTCAATAAATGGCCACGACTCATCAGGCAAGCGGTGCATCTTGATGCGGTGGTTGAGGCTGTACTTCACCCCGACGCCCATGACGGGGTATCCATAGTCGGCATCATAAGCATTGCTGTCGGCCGGCAGCGAAGCATGGCGCAACTCGGCAGTTACGGAGAAGTTGGGTGCCGGATCCATCCACTTGTTCTGATACCGGTCCATAACGATGGCGGTGGCCGAATGGAACTGGATGCCACCCCCCCAATGGCGCAGTGTGTCACCCTCGTCGGCCGCCCGCATCGTGGCAGGGAGCAGCAAACAGAAGAGCAGCAGGATCAGGGGCATTGCAGACGTTTGAAGATGCGATACACATTGTCGGTGGTGACGCGCGCCACCTCTTCAGGTGCCAGACCGTAGCACTGCGCCAGTCGGTCGATGACGTGGCAAACGAACGCACTCTCATTGCGCTTGCCACGCATGGGCACGGGAGCCATATAGGGAGCATCCGTCTCCAACACGATGCGCGAGAGCGGTATCTGCGCCACTACCTCCGGCAGATGGCTCTTCTTGAAAGTGAGCACGCCGCCGATGCCAAGCACAAAGCCATCAAACTGGAGCAGTTCGGCCGCCTCCTTCTCGTTGCCGGTGAAACAGTGGAAGACGCCGCCGGGAAGCACATCGCGGTAGCGCCGCAGGATGGCCACCATCTCATTCTGCGCCTTTCGACAGTGAATCATGAGCGGCAGCCGGGTTTCGACCGACCACACCACCTGCTGTTCGAAGGCATCGAGCTGTTCGGCCATGAACTCACGGCTCCAATAGAAATCGAGGCCCACCTCGCCGATGGCGATGTAAGGTCCCGGCAGCAAGCTGCGCATATGGCCAAGCACCGCTTTATAGTCGGCATTCACCTCTTCGGGATGGAGTCCCATCATGGGCCACACGAAGCCCGGATAAGCGCTGCAAAGAGCCGCTATGGTCTGCTCGGAGGCCGCATTGATGGCCGGCACGAGTACGGCAGCGGCTCCCGCCTCACGGGCACGTGCCACCACCAGGTCTCTGTCGGCGGCGAACTCCTCGCCATCGAGATGGGCATGGGTATCGATGAACGTGTACATTCCCTTCGCCGTCATCAATACTCACGTTTCATCATCTCCCGGGTATATGCCTGCAGTTCGGCTTTGCGTTCTGCGGGCAGCTGCACCTGGTCAAGATATTGTCGGCTCTGCTGGAAATAATATTTTATCTTGTCGATGGCCATCTGGTGTATGCCAATCTCGTTGTAGAGTTCGGTGACGACCGTGATTTTCTCCTGCGGGTCGGGCGACGGATGATTGACCCAGTACTCCAACTGTGCCCGCTGCTCCTCATTGGCCCTGGCGAAGGCATTGATAAGCATATAGGTCTTCTTGTTCGAAACGATATCGCCGCCGATGGCCTTTCCGAACACTTTGGTGTCGCCGTAGACATCGAGAAAATCGTCTTGCAGTTGGAAGGCCAGTCCCACCTGCTCGCCGAACTTGTAGAGCAAGTCGGCATCGGTTTGAGGCGCACCGGCCAGGATGGCCCCCATCTTGACGGCACAGGCCAGGAGCACGCTCGTCTTGAGGCGTATCATCTCGATATACTCCTCCTCGGTTACATCATTGCGCTGTTCGAAGTCCATGTCGTACTGCTGTCCCTCGCCTATCTGCAGTGCGGTTTCGGAGAAGAGGTCGAGCACAGGCTTCAGTTTGTCGCCGTCGCATTGCAACATCTGCTGATAGGCGAGCACCAGCATAGAGTCGCCGGAGAGGATGGCTGTATTGTCGCCCCACCGTTTGTGCACGGTGATATGCCCCCGTCGCAGGTCGGCCCTGTCCATCAGGTCATCGTGTAGCAACGTATAGTTGTGATAGGTCTCCAGTGCGCAGGCAGTGGAGAGGATGTGCTGCGGGTCGTCCTTGTACATATTGTAGGCAAGCAGCATGAGGATGGGGCGGATTCGCTTGCCGCCTATGGAGAGCACATATTTTATGGGCTCATACAGGCTTTCGGGAGTACGACCTTCGGCCACATGTACGAGCCGTTCGTTGACCATTTGCAGGAGTTCGTTGGAATTGAGCATTATCGTATCGTTTTTCGTTGTATTTTCAGTCAGCTGATTCAGAGTTTGAAGACCACCGGTATATGCACCAGTGTGCGGCAGGGCTTGCCTTCGCTCACACCCGGCTCCCACCTCGGCATCATGCGCAACACGCGGAGCGCCTCTCTGTCGAGTGAGGCTTCGGCGCTTTTCACCACCTTCACATCGGCGGTGGTGCCGTCGGTATTGACCACAAAAGAAGCCAGCACCGTGCCCTGTATTTTGGCCTGCCGGGCATTGGGAGGATATTTCAGGTTTCTCGACAACCATTTCATATACTCCATCATTCCCCCCGGGAAGGAGGGCAACTGCTCCACCACGCGCAGCACCGGTTTCGACGACTCGTCGTCGAGCACGGCCGGAGGCACGATGGGCGGTGGAAGGGGCCTTTCGGGTGCATCGTCGGCACTCTCGGCCTCCACCTGATCGGCGGGCAGGTCGTGCACCTCGTCGGGGTTGTCGGCATCCACCAGCCGTTCGGCTACCTGATTGACAGGGTCGGCAGGCGGCATATTGAGTTGGCTGCGGTCCTCCTCCGGCGGCATGAAAGCCAAATCCTGAGCCAGTTCCTCCATGGCATAGTCGTCGAGGCTGGCCAAGGAGTCGCGGCTGGTATACTCGAGGGCCACCACCACCGCCGTTAGTGCCACGGTGAGTCCCATGAGCCACCATAGCGGCCTTTTATCCTCGAGTACGGCTGTAGTGTTTTTTTTAATGTCCATTTGTCGGCGGGAGCTTTCACACATCTGTTCTGCAATGATAATAATATGCAGAAAAATCCGTTATCATGATAGGATGAGGGTGTGTCCGCTCATTTCAGAATACAAAAATACTGCAGATAATTGAAAAAAGTGTAACTTTGCCGAGGAATTGAACAAAATCAATGAAAATAAACATTTTTTCGCTTTTCCTGCTTCTGGTGGCGCTGCCGGTCAGCGGTCAGGAGAGTGAGACCGTATACAACTTTCTGCGTCTGCCTGTCAGCGCCCGCATAGGGGCGCTGGGAGGTGAGAACATCACGCTAATAGAAAACGACGCCTCGCTGATGTTCTCCAATCCGGCGCTGCTCTCGTCGGTGAGCGGCAAGACAGTGGGTCTGAACTACATGAACTACATGGCGGGAGTCAACTCGGCCAGTGCCTCCTACAGTGTGGCGCTCAGCGACAAGGCCACGGTGGCCGCCGGTGCGCAATACATAGGCTACGGCTCTATCAAGGAGACTGATGCCGACAACAATGTGACGGGCGAATTCTCGCCCAAGGACATCGCGCTGAATGTATACTTCAGCTACATGCTGTCGGAACGCATAGCCGGCGGTATAGCCGCCAAGTGCATCAACTCGTATATCGGCGACTATCACTCGCTGGGCATGTGTGTGGACTTAGGACTCAACTATTTCGACCCCGAGCGGGAGTGGTCTATCTCACTGGCGGCACGCAACCTGGGCGGCCAGCTCAGTGCCTACGACGATGAGTACGAACGGCTGCCGTTCGACCTTCAGGCCGGAGTGAGCAAGCGGCTTATCGGCGCTCCTTTCCGCATCTCGGCCACACTGGTAGACCTGACCCACTGGGACTACAAGTTCATCAACCACCTGGTGGCCGGCGTAGACGTGTTTCTGTCGCAGCAGATATGGCTGGGTGCCGGCTACAACTTCCGCCGTGCCAATGAAATGACTATACTGAGCGGCGACGACGAGAGCAGCCACGGTGCCGGTTTGTGTCTGGGCGGCGGCATCGACCTGGAGCGTTTCTCGCTGAGCGCCTCGTACGGCAAGTATCACGTATCGTCGACATCACTGCTATTGAATCTTTCATTCAGACTATAAAGACATGAGAAAAATCATTATCGCCATCGACGGCCATTCGTCGTGTGGCAAGAGCACCATGGCCAAGGACCTGGCCAAAGCGATAGGCTATATCTATGTAGACACGGGCGCCATGTACAGGGCGGTGACCCTCTATGCCCTCCGCCACGGCATGATAAGCCAGGAGGGAGAAGTGGACAGTGCGGCCCTTGAAACCAGCATGGGCGACATAAACATCAGCTTCAAGCTGAACAGTGAGACAAAGCGTCCCGACACCTGGCTCAACGGAGCATGCGTGGAGCAGGAGATACGCTCCATGGAGGTGTCGAACAATGTGAGCGCCGTATCGGCACTGGGATTTGTACGTGAGGCGATGGTGAGACAGCAGCAGGCCATGGGCCAGGAGAAAGGCATCGTGATGGACGGCCGCGACATAGGCACAGTGGTCTTTCCGCAAGCTGAACTGAAGGTGTTTGTGACGGCCTCGGCCGAGGTGCGGGCACAACGCCGCTACGACGAGCTGATGCGGAAGGGCACCCCCGCCCCATATGAGGAAGTGCTGGAGAATGTGTTGCAACGCGACTATGCCGACAGCCATCGCAAGATAAGTCCGCTCCGCAAGGCCGACGACGCCATCACCCTGGACAACAGCGAGATGACCATCGAACAGCAGAACGAGTGGCTGCTGCAGCGCTATCATGAAATTGTAGGTGAATAGTTATCTCACCTGACGACAAGAGTCGTTCTCTTACTGCACAAATATCAAAAAAGCAGTGCCTTTCGAGGCACTGCTTTTTGCGTTTTTTTTATTTCCAGACATCAGGATTTCTAAGGTCGCTTCTCTCCGAATTGGACTCAAACTCCATATAATTGGTAGGCGTTGTGTTGCCACCCACAGTGGGGTCATTCGGATCATTGGGACCAGGTTCTGGATTAGACGCCTGCATAAAGGTCTCATTTCCAATTGTTACAAATTCCGCAGAAGGAACTGAATAATTTTTTTTCATAACAAATGCTTTTATTGATTATTTAATAAATTTCTGTCCGTTTATCACATAAATGCCACGTGGCAGGTTACCCAAATCAACACGTCCGCCGGTCATTTGCACTTCGGCCACCTTGATGCCGCTCAAGTTGTAAACGCTCACCATGCCGTCGGCCGGAGTAGCGGGTATCATTTCGATACCGTCGGTGCCGGCGCCTACGATGGTAAGGCTCTCCGGGGCACTGGCCACAGAGGTTCTCAGTCTGAAGTAGCCACGGAAGGGATCCACCTCATAATTGCCGTAGTTGAAGCGTGAGCCCTCACTGTTGAGTCCCCAAACATTGTCCACAGTTGTCTTGGTGGTGGTGCCGGAGAACATGTACACGTCAGAAGCGGCCATAATCTTGGCACCTGAAACGATTTCCTGATTCTTACCTGAGAAGACCATTTTCTTGCCCACAAGATTCCACTTGGAGCCATAGCTGGCACCAGGCACAGCGATAATGTAAGGAGTATTGGCACTCATCTCATCCACAAAGTCGAATTTCACACTGTTGCCGGTCATGCCGACGAACTCTTTCAGCCAGAAGTTCTTGCCACTGTCAGTAGAACTGTGGAACCAGTCGATCTGCTTGTCGCCCACCATCACCTTTTCGGCTTTGAAAGGCAGTGCAAGCGTGAACCATCCACCATTGCTGGAGACTCCCTTATCGGGTGTAATGGCGAACTCGATGTCCTTGGCAGTGAAGGTGACGGGAGTAGCAAAGCTGTAGCCGTCATTCAGTGTAAGTTTCGTAGCTGTTCCATTCTTCACAATGTTCTTGCCGGTAAGACCGGAAGGAGTGGTATCATTCGAGCCAAAGATATAGACTGTATTGGGATTGGCGTTGGGAACCACCTTCGTCACGCCATTAGATCCTGTGACGCCTGTGAAGTCGACCGAAAGTGCCGACTCCGGGACATTATAAGTGGAGGTAGGAGCTGTGGCCACCAAGTTACCGTCATTATCGTAATAGCTCACACCTGGCAACAGTTTGAATTTGGAGAAAGGATCGTTCTTGAGACTCTGATTCACATCAGCATAGTAGAACACCACCTTGTAGCGGTAAGCATTGTTGTTGAGCTCATAGAAATCGATATCCAAGTCGGAAGTCTCGCCCGGATTCAGAAGCAGTGTATGGCGGTGCGACTCGGCGGTGAACTCTTCCGTAGAAGTAGATGTCTGCTGGCGAAGCACCACACCGATAGTACCGGAGAAGATATGGTTCTGGTCAAGGTTGATGATTTTCACCTTACCGGTGATGCTGTTGCCATATACCTGATAGTAGTTATTGCCCAGCATGTCGCCCTTGTTGTTGATGGTAATCTCACCCACACCAAGGTTGCGTACCGAAGTGCCGTCCTTGATTTGCACCGAAGTATAGCCTATATTGGTGATTCCAGTATAGTTGGTAGAAGCAGCCAGATACCAAGTGCCGGTTTTGGTTGGTGTAAAGGTCATCTCCACTTCCACTTTCTCACCCGGAGCAAGATAGAGTCCTACTGCATCTTTGTAAGAGCCAAAGGTGTAGGGGCTCTGGCTGGCCAACAAGAAAACGCGGTCGCAATAGTCGTCCTCACCGGTGTTTTCGATAATGATGCGCACAGGCTGTTCCACTTTGGACAGACAAGAGCCAATGGCTTCAATCTTGGTGGCCTTTAGCGATACGACCGGATGCATCACCACATTGGAGATGGGTATGGAGGCGGAAGGATTATAATCGAATGAGAGATAAGTACCCACAAGTTGATTCACTCTGACGCATTCACGCCAGAAGTTTTCGCCTTTCACTTTGCTCACAGGCACAAATTTATAGGAGCCTTTCTTTACACCTGCGGCAGCAAGGTCGGTTGAACTCAGTTTGTAGGTGAACAACTTCGAGTCAAGCACATCGAGTACAGCATCTGCATAGGGGGTACCCACGACCGTCAGGTTGCCGTTATTATCCTTCACGGCATAACCATAAGAGAATGTATTCTCTTCATTGGTATAATTGTAAACCCTCGTGGTGAGCGAGTTGGTAGCCGAGTTGAAAGAAGTGATTCTGGAACTCAGCACAGGAGTTGCATCCTCAAGCTGGAGTCCATCGAGTGGCTGAAGACCCAGATAAGCACACTGTTCGATGGTCCAACCTGAATCTTTGACCATGAGGCTGTTCTCTTCTTCCGGTTTTACGGCAGAGAGATGGAAATAGCCGTTACTATTGCCTGTCCATCCCCAGTTGATATGATAGAAGTTGTCACCGTCGAAACCGTCGACCACAAAAGCATGTCCGGCCGAATTGGAAGAACCGGCATAAAGCACTGGGCGGCCATTGGCTATCTCATTGTATATCATATTTTCCCAATCGGCGGTAGAATACGAACTACGGTAAGCGATACGACTTCCGGGATAGAAATTCAGAAGTCTTAATAATGCGGAACGGATAAGGGAGAAATTAGCCGATGACGATCCCTTTCTGTAAACGGTTTTTATGGCAGAACCGCAATAGAACAACAGGTTGGCGACAGCTTTGATTTGAGTTTCAGATTCATTGCCTACATAAGAATCGAGCATGTTGTTCCAATCTATCTTAGCACCCTTCGCCGTTGCAGGCACCACAATACTACCCGAGGTGGTATATCCCTCGATATTGTCCTGCAGCGTCTTCACATTTCTGTTCTTGAAGTAATACAAGAACTGAGCCATGGCCACAGCTGTACAGCCTACGGCACAGTGCTCGCCCGTAGAGGTACTGTAAACAGGACAGGAAGAGTTGTAAGGAGCATTCTGGCCCCACTTGCAGGTGAGCATCGGTGCAATGGCCGATTTCACAGCAGTAGGGATATAGGCGGGAGCGGAAACAGGAGCGCTGCTATAATCGCTCTGGATATTGTCGGCCTTTGGTATGCTGAGCATAGCCACCTGATCAGAGAAGGTCTCGAGCAGGGTCGCAAGGTTTTCGGGCACATTGTCCTGAGAGAAACTGCCCTCATCCGCATAGCCAAGAATAGGATAGCAACGGTCATCACCTGAAACGATGACAAATCCCTTGTCATTACCGTTGTTGAAAACATAATAAGCTGGAACCGAGGTTGATGACGAATGATTCAGAACGGTTGTGCTTTGTACCATTCTCAAATCCTCACTCACTTCAAAGCCTCTTGCCTGCATGAACTCTTTTGCTTTCGACAAAGCCTCAGCTCTGTCGACGGGAGAGCCCAGCACTTTTGACACCACACACACGAGCAGTGCAAAAATCATCAATACATTCTTTTTCATACTAAGCGATTTTTAACGATATTATTATTTTCTATTAGTTTCATAATCATGTCGCGGCATTCCTCCATGAGCCACTTGGGTGTGCTGGTGGCGCCACAGATTCCCACGGAGCTGGCGTCGGTAAACCAGGCTGGCGAGATTTCCTCCGGACCTTCTATCTGGTAGCTCCTTGGATTCACGCTTCGGCATTCGTTGAAGAGCACCTTTCCATTGCTGCTTTTCCGCCCTGAGACGAACAGGATGATGTCGTGCTTGGAGGCGAAGTCGGCGATGTTGGGCATTCTGTTGGCCACCTGTCGGCAGATGGTGTCGAAACTCTTGAACACCGCACCCTCGGCAATATGGTCTCTGATATAGCGGATGATGCTGTGGAACTCATCGAGCGACTTGGTGGTCTGTGAATAGAGATAGATGTCTCTGTTGAAGTCCAACTTGTCGAGTTCGTCTACATGCTCTATCACGATAGCCCTGTTGTTGGTCTGTCCGATGAGTCCCATCACCTCGGCGTGTCCATTTTTTCCGAAGATGACGATTTGCGCTTCGGGGTTGGCCTCAAACTGTCGTCTTATCCGCCGCTGCAGCTGCAGCACCACCGGGCAGGTGGCATCCACTATCTCGATATGGTTCTGCGCCGCCCTCTCATAAGTCTCAGGCGGTTCGCCGTGGGCCCTGAGCAGCATGGTGGCATTGTGCAGGTGGGTCATCTCCTCATGGTCGAGGGTGATGAGCCCCATCCTGCGCAGTCGCTCGCATTCCATCCCGTTGTGCACGATATCGCCCAGACAATAGAGCTTTTTGCCTGAGGACAGTTCTTCCTCGGCTTTCTGGATAGCGGTGGTTACGCCAAAGCAGAATCCGCTCCCCTTGTCTATCTCTACCTGCAACGTCATTTTCTTATATTGTCGAAATAAGTCTTGAGCAGTTCGCCTGCAGCAGCAAAGGAGGTCTGTTCACCTCTCAGCACCCTTTCCTCGCCCTTCTGGAGCAGTTGCTCGATGACCGGGTTTTGGTAGAAGCTGTTGCGCAGATGCTCATTGATGGTCTCATACATCCAGTATTTGCTCTGCTCGTTGCGTCGGTAATCGAAATAGCCGTTCGCCTTCACAAAGTCGATATACTCATAGACCATGTCCCATATCTCTTTGATGCCGGTTCCGTAGAATCCGCTGTAGCACATCACCTTGGGCATCCATCCGCTCTCCGACTTTGGGAAGAAGTGGAGTGCGTTGCGGTAGCTGGTAGCGGCCATGTGGCACTTGTCCACATTGTTGCCGTCGCACTTGTTGATGATGATGCCGTCGGAAATCTCCATGATGCCACGTTTGATTCCCTGCAGTTCATCGCCCGTTCCGGCCAGTTGTATGAGCAGGAAGAAGTCTACCATTGAGTGGCAGGCTGTCTCGCTCTGTCCCACGCCCACCGTCTCGACGAATATCTTGTCGTAGCCGGCGGCCTCGCAGAGAATGATGGTCTCGCGTGTCTTGCGCGCCACACCTCCCAGGCTTCCTGCTGTAGGGCTGGGGCGGATGAAGGCCTCTGGCCGCACCGACAGTTTCTCCATGCGCGTCTTGTCGCCCAGGATGCTGCCTTTGGAGCGTTCCGAACTCGGGTCGATGGCGAGAACGGCCAGTTTGCCTCCTTTGGTGTCGAGCACATGACATCCGAAGGTGTCAATAGACGTGCTCTTGCCGGCTCCCGGCACGCCGCTGATGCCGATTCTCACGGAGCGGCCACTGTGCGGGAGACATTTTTCTATCACCTCCTGCGCCATGGCCTGATGGGCGGGGTTCACGCTCTCCACCAGTGTCACTGCCTGGCTGAGCACGGTGACATCGCCCTTGAGCACCCCCTCCACCATCTCGCCCACGGAGAACTCACGTCTTTTAAACTGTCTCCTCTTGAGATAGGGGTTGATGATGGAAGGTTGTTCCACCCCCGAATTTACGGTCAGTCCTTTATATTGTTTGTCATTTTCTGGATGTTCCATACATATTTTATTGTGTCGGTCTTTTATTTCACATCAACGGTTATGATGGCCTTCGGCTGAACGGGGTCGTTGGTTATCATCAGGATTCTCGGCTTCTGCCGTACATCCTTCAGTGTTTTCCTGTCGGCCGTGACCTTCAGTTTCACCGACTCGCCCGGTGCCACCTTGGCAGAGCTGAGCTCTACCGAAAGCCCTGCCGTGAACATCTGGAGGGCAGTGATTTCGAGGTCGGTGCGTCCCACATTCTCTATGGTGATGGTACCTTTTTTCTTTTTCTTTCCGTCGAACGAGCCCAGGTTGAGCACAGCGTCCGAGATTTTCAGTTTGGGCGAGTAGGCCAGTTGCCGCTCCGAGATGTTCTTTGCTGCCGGAAGGAGCACGGCCCACACGTTGATTTCCTTGTCAGGACTGGTGCGGTCGCCTGGGTTCTGCCCCAGATAGACGGTGGTCTGGGTGAGTCCGTAGTCATGGAGTTGTTTCGACTCCAGTGTTATCTGCACCACGCCCTGTTTGCCCGGCGGTATGGCCGAGGGTGACACCTCCGCCTTGAGGTAGTCGGGCAGGTGCATCACCACCGGTCGTATGATATCGCCGGTGGTATTGAGGATATGTATCTCCTGCATGGGCCGCTCGCCCTTGTTCACGTCGTCGAACTCGAGGTCCACCTTGTCGGCCTTGAGTTTTCCCAACATGAATCCATAGTCGCCGCCATAGTTTCTCACCTCGTCGACCACCACGCCCTTGATGGTGAGTGTGATGGGCAGTGACGCACCTGTGGTGTAGAGGTCGATATACTTTTCGAAATGGCCCAGCATCCGTGCGTCGTAGGTGGCGGAGACCACGAAGGGTTTGTTCTCCGTGATGGGCCCTCTCGGATAGCTCACGGTGGTGCATCCGCAGCTTTTCTCCACCCCTTTTATGGTGACGTTGCCTTTCCCCTCGTTGACCAGTTCAAACTGTGCCGTGACAGGTTTCATGTAGACCACCTGTCCACAATCGATAACCTGATTGGACACCGCCACTCTTTGTGCGGCGGCCACAACCGGCAGTACGGCTGTCAAAGCTCCGAGTAGGTAGCGTTTTGTATTCCTTATTATATTATATTTAAATCTTTTCAATTTCATTCTTTTCTTATCTCACCACGAGGGTGTAAGCAGGAGCCGTTCCGACATATTCCGGTGCATAGGCGCACTGCGCCTTACAGGTTCCGGTGTCGTAGGTGCCGGCACGGTCTATATAGTATTCAGTTTCTATCACATGGGTGCCTTTCGACATTCTGTCGAAGTAATAGCAGGTCTGGTTGTCCTGCGGTGCGCAGTAGTATCCGTTGCGGTACCCGCTCAATTGGCTGACGGGTTCCATGCAGGCAGCCCTGCGGTCCACCACCTGCACGAAGTCGAGGTCGCGTTCGGCCTTCATGGTGATGCGCACCCTGATACGGTCGCCCACCTTCAGTTCGGCGGGATTGCCCACGATTTCGCGTTTGACGGAGATTTCCGATGCCGAGGCGGTCACCTCGGTGCTCTTCTGGTCGAACTGAGCGTAGAGAGCGCCCCATGAGGTGCCTTGCGAAGTCTTCTCTGCGGCGAAGGCCTGTGAGCCGTTGGCCGCCACGGTGGTCTTTACATATCCCATACCGGCAGTGGCGCCGTCAACGGGTATATTCTTCCCGTTCAGGGTGAAGCGGGTCTGCTCGCCATTGTCGAGCGCCTGCAGGTTTCCGTCGAGGAAGGCGTAGGCCGCATTGACCGTATTGATATTGGTGTTCCAACTGTGTCCGCGCTTCTCATGGAGGAGCCATCTCTGCATTTCCTCCACGGTCTGCAGGT
>Ga0247608_10004832_pt1 | contig 14875 bp, 21 predicted proteins | sample 176DNAGHGlowgp2_FD_193490 | JGI IMG/M metagenome (GOLD analysis project Ga0247608, IMG submission 193490) | Sheep rumen microbial communities from Palmerston North, Manawatu-Wanganui, New Zealand - 1766 DNA GHGlow gp2 | ecosystem: Host-associated > Mammals > Digestive system > Stomach > Rumen ...
TCCATCTTCATCTTCTCCTTTGACCTTTCCGATTTCACCAGTTTTTCCTTCTTCTACAGTAAAGGTTGTGTCTTTTGTATGAACAGGTTCATTTTCATCGTTTATCTTAACTGTTACATTCATTGTATCTTTTGATGTGCCATCACTAGCAACTACCTTGAATGTAAATCCCTTTTCTTTTTCGTAGTCAAATGTTCGTGTAGAAGTAATAACACCATTTGAATCTATGGTGAATGGAACAGTACCAACAATAGAATATGTGATTTTATCGCCATCTTGGTCAGTGGCTTTTACACTATCTTTGAATGGCTTGTTTTCTTCAACATAGAATGTGGTATCGTGTTTATCAAATTTTGGACCGTCATTTGAGTTAGTGATACTGATTGTTACAATAGCACTATCTTTTAATGCTGGGTTATTCTTGTCCTGAACCAATACCTTGATTGTATGTGTCTTTTGGTCGGTTTCATAGTCAAATGTTTTCTTTGCCCAAACTTCACCATCACTATCTACTCTAAACAAACTTGTATCACCTTCTAACATTGTGAAAATGTTTTGAGTAAATTCAGGTTTGGTATCTACATCTTCGGCAACCAATTTCACAACCATAAATGGGTGAATTAGATTTTCAGGTAATGTAGTATTGGTATCTTTTAATACTGGAGCTTCATTTACATCAAGTACTGTAATTGGAATGTTTCGTGTTACCTTAACATTTCCAGTATCGGTCAATGTAATCTTAACAACATCTGTAATGGCTTTTTCATAATCTAATGGTTCGCCAACTAGGGTCAATACACCGGTAATACTATCCAATGTGTATCTGTCAGTGAATGAACTATCCAAATAGAATCGTGTAGTAGCTGTGCCATTTAATATCTTGATTTGGTCTACTTCGCCAAGTTTATTTTCTTCAAACTTGTATGTTTTTGTAGTATCAAATTCAACATGACCTATTGGAGCATCAATAATGTGTATAGTCAATTCACCGCTAGTTTCACCATTTGGCAAAATAGCACCAGTGATACTGTCAATGTGTAATACAAGATATTCATTTGGTTCAGCTAATGTGTCTTTCTTAACATTGACTTGAATTGGAGTGCTTGGTGTCTTTGTACCCATTGGGATAGAAACTTCAATAGAAGGGTCTTTTCCACATACTGGGAATGAAGGTGGAATGTTGAAATCGTCAATCGTTACACCATCTTTCAAATCAAAGCAATATGTAAAGAATACAGCTACTGAAGCGGTATCACTCAATTCAATAGGAATAATTACAGTAGAATCGTTTTCTCTCAAACCACCATATTTGTCTAGTTTAACATCAATAGTGTCTGGGTCAAATTTTACGAAGTGGAAATTTTCACCCTTGAAATCATTACCAATCTGTAATTGGTTAGCCAACAACTGACCAGCGAAATTGATATTACAAGCCAAATAAATCTTTTGAGTAGAAATGTAAGTACCCTGCATTTCTGTATTATCAGAGTTAATTAAATTAATATCTTTGGTTGTATAGAACAACAAATTACCACGATATTTTTCCTGAGCAACTGCAGAATCGTTATAGAATGTTTGAACAACAGTGTGGTTTCCTAATGTAATATCTTCTTTAACGAATACACGGGTCAATGTTCCACGATTAGCCATTCTAAAATACAAGGTATCTTCAGTACCAGTTCTAATAGAATTTACATACAAATCATAACTAGGAACATCAGGAATATCAATAAAGACCTTACCACGATCTGGTACAGTAATGTTCATTTGTGTGGTATCTGGGAATTCAATAGTAGGCATAGTAAGACCAGATGGAGCATCTGGCACACTATCACAAGTGAATTTACCATCAGCTCTTGTAATGCCCTTCATTGTTTCCGAATTAGCATCTACAGGATTAACCAAACAAATGTTACCTGCAAATAAAGCATTTCCATTATCATTAGAAGATGTGAATGTATTAGCACGAATTGGACCTGTGGTTAGTTTACATTCATTACCCAATGAAATTGAACTATCTGTGAGAACTGGTCCACCTAATACCAACTGTTCCTTGGATGTAATGTTTCCTGAAGAACCATTCCAACCTGACTTATCTGGTATTCTTACACGAATACCAATATCCATATAATCTCTACCATACAACTTATACTGCAACATATAGTCATATTGGTTCTGTTGTGTAGCCGAATCCTTGTCTATATTTCCATACACGAATGGTTTAACATCTGCGCCTATCGCAAATGTGGCTATTGTCAATAATAATAAAAATAGCTTCTTCATTTTTTTTCTCCTTTATTGAGTTTCATACTATTTATAGTAATTCAAACGAATTAAAATAAAAAAGTATTACCGATGTGGCAATACTTATAAGAAATAAATTAGTTTTGTTTAGATCTGGGTTTTACGCAGTTAAAGATTAGTAGTAGCGACGGGTCCAACTCGGGCGATTATCCGCACATTCAAACTGGCGAGGAGAAAGTGGAGACGCATACTTCGGATTTTCTTCCTTGAGCCAATCACGAACCTGTTGAGCAAGACCAGCTCGGAACTGGTTGCGGAACTTCTTCGTTCCCAAAAGAGTGTACAGAATATCATATCGTGCTTTACCCAAACAAACCAACTTCTTGTATTCACTCAAAGAAACATTCATGTGGTGAGCCTGTTCCCAACGAGCCCTGTGTTCATTAGCCAAACGAACTGCTTCCTGGTGGCGACGTTCGTTATCCAAATGCTTCTTATATTGTTCCACAAGAGCCGGAGAAGCGTCAGGAATCACACGAACATCCTTGGCATCGTCAAAATCACAATGAACACAAATCTCCATAGCCTTGTCCTGGATAATGTCATAAACCACTGCGTACTGGCACATAGCCCATACATCACTCATTACTCGTTCATCCTTCCAAAATTCTTTGATTACCATACCGGCATAACGAATGGTGTAGTTTTCAGTGTTGTTGTTGCGAGTGAGAATTGCCATAAGTTACCTCTCTTTTTTCTTTTTTACATAGTAAATATAACAAAAAACGCAGTTTCTGTCAATAGAAACTGCGAATTTTTATGTAAAATTTAGTTTACAAACTATTTACAATTATCCCTTATTGCTAAGGCACAATCATAAATGCTCATATTGTCAAGAAAATAATCTCTAATCCAGTCTTCAATGGCTTTTTCGTATTTCACCATATCAACTCGGTATTTCTTGACTAGAGCCATTACTTTGTTTTTGTATTTCGTGTATGAGTCGGCGAAAAAGCCTTCGTCAATTAGTTCATAGCCATAATCTTTTAATACAGATTTTGCTTCGTTCATATCCATATTAACCACCACAAGAATATGCTAATTTCTTCCATTTGTCAGGTAAACCAACTCTCAATTTATAAAGCTGGTCAAATACTCGGAAGTTCAAATCTTTACCACGAACACGAGGGTCTTTTAGGAATTCATCACTATTCATAAACTCAAAGACTTCTTTCTTGATTTCTTCGTCTGTAATGTCTTTTCCTTCGGAACCTCTAGCACCCATAGCCTTGTAAACTTTAATGTATGGGAGAACTGTTTCAATTCGTTTCATTACACCCTGAGCACTGAGAACTACATCAATACATGTACATCTTGTTAGTAATGCGGAATCTCTCTTATAGATTTCTGCTTTCTTCAAGTTGGAAATAAAGATTACTTCGCCTTCAAAAATGAAATGGTTAGGAATACCTTCTTTACCGTGGTGGTCCTGAGACCATTCCTGGCATCTTTGTGCGATTTCTTCGTTATCGTCAAGGTCTAATGTATAAACTAATCCTTCGCCCTTTGTTGCCCAAGAAATTTCTCGGAAATTACTTGAATCCAAAGCACCCTTCAATACATTAATAGCATCTGGGTCTTTCAAAACACTATCGCAGTCATCAAATACTACAATCTTGTTTCTATTATACCACAATGTATTGTACATAGCGGCAGCAGAAGATTTACCTTTAACTCTTTCCCAAGTTTCGTGTCTTTTACCATACTGGTCAAGAATCTTTTCTACATTGTAAGATTTACCAATACCACCCTGTCCAGTAATTAACAATGCTGGTAATAATTCTTTGGCAGCCATAGTTACATAACTGTCAATTTCATCGAATACAATGTCAGGGTCTGCGTATTCTGTCTTTTCAAGAACTTCTTCACCTTTCTTAATTGAGTTTGTTAATACTACAGTTTCTTTAGCACCACGCAAAACCTTAATCTTTTCGCTATGTGGGATTTCTGTGTCATCACCATTATCTTCGGCACCAACGGCTTCACGAACTTCTTGATTAGTCAATCCCAACGCGGTTGCGATTTCACTAACAGTACCCTGTTTACTATACAAGTATCTAGCAAGAATGTGTTTGATATACTTCTTGTTTAATTGGACTATATTAGAAATTTCTTGTAAATCTTTATCATCTTCGTAAAGTTTTACAACCAATGCGGATTTGTTATCGTATAATTGACCTTCATATTCAACCTTTCTTTCAGTCAATAAAGATTCATCCAAATCTTCAGTTTCGGTATCTTCTGCCTGTTCTTCTTCGTTATCACCATCAAAAGAGTTAATATCTTTCAATACTGCGGCAATATCTGGCAATAACTTGGCAAATGAAGATTTACCTGGTTCTGCGTCTTTTACGAAAATTTCTTTTGAAGGGTCTTTGGTATAATCCCAATCTAACCAAAAGTTAATAGAATGGAACTTATTGCCTTCCCAGTTAATACGGATAGCGGAATTATCTGTTTGGCTTACAAACAAGAAACCAAAATAACTACCGCTATTGTTGGTGTATTTTTGTCCATCCAAATTAACATAGGTCTGACCCATTTTCTTTGATAAAAAATCAATGATTTTAGTAGAGGCTCTAAATGTATCGCCACCACTAACTGTTGCTTCGGTCAAAAATGATGAAAATGTCTTATTCATAATACAATTCCCTTATTGTTTATTGTATTTATAACTTTCTTCCCATTTTGCCTTTAATTCTTCTTTTACTTCATTTGGCATTTGTTCCAAATACATTTTGGCTTCTCTAAACCCAATCTCATATTCCTGGCTACATGCCCAAATAAGCAGTTTATCTTCATCACTGGCTTTTTCTGTTTTATAGGCTTTGTAGTTAAAATAATGCTTTCTTCGTGGGTCAATTAACGAACAAATGTATGTGTAATGTTGCTCTGGAGTTAGATTATACTTGTCAATACAAGCAATCAATGGAGCATATTCTTCCCTAGAACTAATGAAACGATTAATTACAAAGGGAGTCCACAATTTCTGCTGTTCTTCGGTTAATTCATTCCAAGGTGTTTTTACCGATTCAGCAATCAAAATCATATCATACAAAGAACATTTCTTTTCTTCAGGTTCGGCATTTGAAGTCTTCATTTATTTCTTCCTCTTTATTACAAATATAGTATTTTTTAAACCCAATCACGATTTTGTTAATAATTTTTAGTAATAATGACCTGTGTAGATTATAGTCAAATTTCACACCTTCCGATTCTATAAAGAACCTTTCATTATACATCAATGTTGGTCTAATATACTTTTGGTAAGCATAGTTTTGATACAAATTATTAAATGAAACCGTTTTATCAAAAAAACTGAACACAAAAATGTGGGACTTCTTATAAAATCCCACTAATTCTGCTGGAATGTTATCCTGATATTTAATGTCAAAATTAATATCAAAATAATTATTCTTGAAATCTTCTACGATTTGCTGTGCGTTTAATTTATTCATAGAATTTTGATAATTTTGAAATCGGCCATTCTCCATGAACTTTCTTGTTCCACTTGTTAAAGAATACCAATCTTAAATCATTGAAATTCTTTGATGGAACACCACTACTCTGATGCTTTACAACTATGTCAATCGTCGCAACTTTCTGTCCGCGTTCCAATGTCTGTAAGCATATATCACAATCGTAAAAATGAAATTCTTTTAAAGTTTCGTCAAATCTCAATCCCTGCTCAAATACTCGTCTAGGAAAGAACATACAACAACCGTCAATAGTTGCCATGTAATCGTGTACACCTGGGAAATCAGGCATAGCATATTCTATGTTTTCAAGAACTGGATTACCCTTTTCATCTATAATTGGTTGGCCTTTGTCATCTTGTTTTTGACGAACACCACCCTGGATAATATATCCAGCACCATTCAATTCACGATTAGGGCCCCACCAAGTACAACTTTGTTCTAATTGAATAGTTCCTATTAGCCCAGCACAACCAATACTACCATCTGCGAACAAATTGTTTAATTTATATTCACAAACATCTAGTGGAGTTCTAATTTCACTATCATCGTGTCTAAAACAAATGTTAGGGTCATCATTCTTTAATACAATGTTTTCAATCGCATAATTGTATTTTAATGCCATTGAATCCAATACAATAGTTTTCTTCTTTAACTTAATCTCATTGGGTATGTAGAAAATCTTGTCAGTATCTACTTGCCCTTCTAATCGTTCTTTCACTGGGATAATTTGTATCATATCACATCTCTCTGTATAAACTTGATGGACTGGTTTGCGTTTGTATATCCTAGAATTATGTCATTCGCAAATGGACTGTAATTTGATACCTTCGCATTTGGGTCTTTCCATAATATGAGTTTCGCAAAATGATAGGAACCTTCTAACATTCGTTCCCTTTCTGTTCTATCTATACCTTCACAAAACTTATCTACATCAATAGGCAATTCATTATATGTATTTGCCTTATTAATTAGTTCATTTCTTTTTTCATCAGGAATATCCTGTGGGAATATGTAATAGGTCAATAAACAACGATTTTTCTGCTTTTCTATTCTGCGTCTAATCTCGTCTTTTGGTAATGGTTTATCACCAAACTGTTTTAGAAATTCGTGGAACTCAATCCAGTCTGCTTCAAACACATGCCCCATACGAATAAACTTAATTTCGTTATCCAAATATGCTACAGTGGCTGGTAAAGCAGTTCTATCAATGAGTTTTGCTAATATAGATTTTTCTTGTTCAGTATTTACTTCTACAAAATATAGATAGCAATTATTAATCCATTCTATATCGTGTTTATAGTCCTGGCAAACTCTACAACTATCAGAAGTAAAAAGATAAACTCCGATGTTTATAGCCCATTACAAAATTCTCAAAAGATAATTTCTGTGAATCAAACATTAAAACACCATTTCTTTTATGAAATTAAATCGTTGCTTATTCATAATGTGATTAATGATTTCTTTGTCAATTTCCGACTCCATTTCGTACTGAAGACTTGCAATCATTGAACTCATTAAATCTACACCATGCATTGACTTCATATCGTTGCAGGCTTCTAATGTCCAACTTGATTTTATGTGTCTTGATTTCGCATAAATTGACTGGTTACTAAACAAAACAGATAAAGGATTTTCAAAATCCTTCATTGAACTAATACTACTATCTCTTACTATACGCATCCCATTAACTCCAATATACAAGCTGCCATTTGTAATGTTGGGTCAGTAGATGTTCCACAACGGAATTCATATTCAGCTAGTAAAAGGATAACCTGGGCAGGATTCTTTGTCTTTGTTGGTAAATGTTCAAACAAATTCTTAAAGAAATCTGAGTAACTCATACCCTGTTGTTCAATGTAGTTTCGTATATCTACTAACTTCTTCTTTTCAACAATCATATTTGCCAAATCATCACCAACATCCTTGAATGAAAGAATACCCTGGTCAATCTTTCCATAGACCTGAGCATACTGCTGAATGGTTGCGATAATTTGTCTTAATGATGGGAAATATGCTTCACATAATGGTGCTATTACATCATTATCAAATTCAATTTTTTCAAATTTCAAAATGCCAGTAATTCTCTTGATAATTGTTGGTAACAATTCGTCTTTGAATTTTGTCATATTGAAATCAAAGACCTGTGTTCTACCTTGTCTTAAAGCAGGAATAATCTTGCCCAAATAGTTACAGGTCAAAATAAATCTACAGTTGGCTTGATATTCTTCAATAAATGCTCTTAAAGCCTTTTGGAATTGTGGTGTCAAACCATCTGCTTCATCAAGAATTACCACTTTCTGTCCGCCTGAGAAACTCATAGTTTGTGCGAACTCGGCAATTTGATTACGGATAACATCAATAGAGTTTTCACTAGATGCGTTTATGTAAATGTATTCCGCTCCTAAATCGTGTACCAATGCCTTTGCGATAGTTGTCTTACCTGTACCAGGTGTTGGTGAACAAAGTAATAGATTAGGAATGTCTCCGGGTCTTTACTATGTTGTTGAAATACTTCGCAAATTCTTTTGGTAGTACAATATCTTTTACAGTTTGTGGGCGATATTTTTCCACAAACAAAGTAGATGGAATTTTAGCCATTATCTAACCTTCTTGTTTTTCTTTGCCATTTTTCTTCTTTCGGCCCTGTTCTGTGGGAGAATCATTGGACCTGTATCACGCTGTGATTCAAATTTTGGGAACAAACAACTACATGCGATTGGTTCACCTGTATCAGCATGGCGACCGATATAACCTCTACCGTGGCATTTCTTACAATTTGGCTTTGGGTCATTCAAGATTAACCCAATACCTTCTGCTGCGGCTTTGATTGCTTCTAGCGGGTCCATATTTCGTATGTCTGCTGCTTTTGCTTCGTCTGTTGGTAAAAACATTTGTTTATCATTCATATCACTATCCTTTATTCAAAATCTTCTTTCATTAGTATTTCATTATACTTGGCTTTATACTTCTTCATTAGTTCGTTCATACCACCTTCTAGCATGTTGTATCGTTTTAACAATTTAGTAAATTCTTTCACATTCATGCGTTTTGGCTTCAACTTTTTAAAATCCATATACTTCTTCATTTCTCTATAAAATTTCGTATAAATGGCATTTGTGTTAATAGCCCACTGTTTATCTTTTCCAAGTATGATTTTTCCATAAACTTCACCCTGATACATGTCAATACAATTATAAGTCATATTTACACATAGTTGCCAATAACCACCAGGATTATATTTATAAACAGTAGCACCTGTAATAGTTTGGTCTTTTATAAAATTTTCTTCAAGAAACTGTCTAGCTGCTCTTAACATTATTTGTTTTTAAAATACTTAGGGTTATACCATTTTTGTCTATCTGGTGGTGGCATTTTGTTTGAATGACCAGTTCCAGTTGGAACTACACTCACTAGATTTTGTGCGAATAATTGTGGATATACTCTCCTTACTAATGGGAGTGCGATGCTAGAGTATGTTCCGTAAGTTTGAATCTGTATTCTTTGGTAAATCGCTTAATCGTGAAACATTCGTTTCCTTGCAAATCTGTGCCATTATTTCCTCGTGTCATATTGCGTATAAAATTGTAATGTGGTGAACCAGTTATTGGTGAAGGTTTAAATATACTTACTGATGGTACACCATTAACTGTGCTAATAATACCAGTGATATATGGGGCAAATATAATCCCTGAATTAGAAAAAACTAATTGTTGTGGTATTAAATCACTTAATCTGGTAACATTTGAACTTCTTACTAAATTCATTCTTACCTACATTTGCTGACCAATTCTTTGGTCTTACTTTTACATTCGTTACTTTGAACTTTGTAGATTTAACAATGTTTGGTTTTGGTAATTTAGGTTCTTCTCCAGTTAAATTAAATGGTTTCATAATGGTTGGATATAACATACTTGGACTTAAATTGGTGAATGTTGGAGTCTGGTTGTTATTTCCACTGTAAATATATCTCAATGCATAATAAATTCCCATTGGTTGTGTTGTTGGTTGAACCCCAACTACTGTATTTGAAAATAATGGTGGAAAACCGAACTTAGAAGGAGTTCCTACAATATCACTTAAATTTGATACAGTTCTGTCAATTAAAATCGTCATTTAATTCTTCCAATGCTTTATCATTTTTATATTCTTTATAACGATGATTCCTACTATTTGAAAGTTGTTCTATCCAATTTGCTAAATCCATTGGGTCAACTTCTAACATATCTTCTGCGATATTTTCATAGTATTTTTGTTTCGGAGTTGTTGGTTTTTGAATTTGTTCCCATTCTTCGTATTCGTCTGCTGGAACTAACTCCGATTTGGTTTCTTTATCCATTACTCAAAATCCTTCTTAATCTCGTTTTCCATATTTATTTTGATAATGTTCTTCGCGGTTTCTAAAAACTCGCTTTCACAATTAATGAAATCTCGCTCACCATTTCTGTAATCAAAAATTGAACAAAAATATCTGGTATGATTTTTCATTAAACGAACTTCAAAATTGTAATAACTTGGGGCTACTTGGATAGTGAATTGCTGAAATAAAGGCTTTTCGTAGTATTTTGCGAATGCTGAACAAACGAACATATATCCTTTATCTTTTAAAAATTCTACAAATTTATCCATAATGTTAAATATAACAAAAAGAGGGTATTTTCCAACCCTCTTTTCTTCAAATTATCTAATTTATTAACTGCTAGATTTCTTCTTCAAGTTCATCATCAACTTCTTTTTTCTTTTTCTTCAAATCGTCAATGATTTCATCTACAGTATAGAAGTCCAACATATCTTTAACAGATTTTCTCTTACGAAGGTCATTGTATGCTACTTCATATTTGATACCTTCTTCGGATGCCCATTTCATAGCAACACGCTGGAGTTTCTTTTTCAATTCTGCGGGTGATAGGAAACTTTCATTTATTGTAGATTCACTTAATACTTTATCTACAATTTCGTAAACATCCATATCACTATCTACATACTCTGGCAATTCGTCAATATCCATAAGTTCATCATAAACATCTTCCATGTCCTTACCAGTTTCTTCAGCATACATTCTTGCTACTCGTTCAAATTTATCATTATATTCAAATCTAGTCATTTTTTCTTCAATGATGCCCCAATTAGAAGGATTTGATAATTGCTTTCTCAATGCTTCATCATAGGATTCTTTTTCATCTTTATCACTGAATTTATGATTAACCAAATCATCTTCAATCAATTTTGCAATCCAATATGGCTTAGCACCATCCTTCAATTCTTGATTAATAAAGTTAGTATATTTTTTAATTATTTTGCTTGATACATCAGAGTCATAACCAAGGTCAATTAATTCCATCATTACATTCAAAGCATCAGCATCAATTAACTTGCCTTCATCAATTTTCTTAATTGGCTTGATTTTCTTGATTTCAGCATTTTCTGTCAATGTTGAAATTTCATCAAGATAGTTTTGAATAGTTGCTTTATCTTTGCGACTAGCAGCTTCTTTGAGTTTCATAAACTTAATCTGCAAATCACCCAATTTAGTAATGTAATCTGCGGAATGTTTATTTTCTTTGAGTTTATCAAATTCTTTCACTGTGTAGTCAAAAATTTCCTGAACATTGTCATCGTATGATTCAATGCGAAGACCACCTTCTTTCTTGGCTTCTTTAATCATAATCTGACCATATTCGGCATAGGCTTTCTGTAATTTCATAACGGCCTTGTCTAATTCGTCTTTTTCACCTGTGATATAAAGAGTATCGTCCTTACATTCACTGGTTAAAGTCTTGAATACACCAGTATCAATCAAATCCTGTAATCCAGTATTGGCTTGTTTGGCAACAACATTGTTGTCATCTTCAATCCATTTCAATTCTATTGTTTTCATATTTGTCCCTCAATCCATTCAATTAAATCTTTCATACTTTTGGCTCTGTAAGATTTTCTATCCAAAACACTATCAAAATTTATTCTCTTTACAAAATAACTCAATCCTTCGGCAGTAATTCTAAATTCTAAATTCTTACCAACATAAATTGATAATTCGTCTTTGGAAGGTTCAATTTTTCTGTAATCAAAATTGATTAAGTGTTTGAGTTTTTCTGCTAGGTCAGTATACATTTTCTTGTTCAATTCCATATCTTTTCTCCAATCGGATTCAGTATATGGTTTCTTGATACCTCTTACACTATCCATAGCCCTTTCAGTCCAATCTTGACTTCTCTTTGGTCTTGCGGGTCTTGGACCGATTTCTGTAATCTTCTTTGCCCAACTAGGTTTCTTACCCTGGTTCATTCTACCAATGTCAAATGCGGAAGGACCATGTGCTAATACATCATCTTCAGTATCTTCCAAAATAGTATATCCATTGGCAGTCAATAGTTTGTATGCTTCATTGAAATCGTCAATTTCGTCTTGTTCAATCTTTCCTCGGTTCTTCCAATAATCGGCAGTACCTTTGTCTAATTGGTCTAATAGATACTGGCTAACTTCGTCAAAGATTTTGTGTAATGTCTTTGTATTGAAACCACGCTGGAATACAATCTTGTATGTATCGTAGAAGTCCTGAATGTTCAAATCAAAGATACCAGTCTTTCCTACATGGAACTTTCTGTTCAATTCGTTTACACAGTAAGCATAACAATCTTTAACCTGTGATTTGTCAATTTTTCCGACTTTTTCTTTGTTAATGTTGTTTGTATCTTTAGCGAGACTTCTAATGGATTTAATGACTTCAGTTGGCAATACGAACACAGGACCGGCGGTCATATCACCACCACGCAATCTATTTCTTTCAATTCTTTCAAGTTCATCTACGAAATCATCATTTTCCAAGTTATCCATAATTCTCTGTAATTCTTTCTGTAAACCAGTTGTGTTAATTGGAGTCTTAATGTTTTTATCAGATAATTTTTCAATAACACGAACAAAATAATAGTAGTATTGCTGTAATACTTCTACTGCTTTTGGTTTACGAAGGAATGTTACCAATCCATCTACTGTGTCCTGGTCTAACTGATATGGCTTACCAGCTTTTTTGGCTCTATGCCAATCCCAAAACTTTTGAATAAGTTTATCTTCGTCAGATAAGAAATTCATATCCAAATACTTATCTAACTGACCCATAGCAAATTTGTAGTATTTTCCAAATGCTTTTTCTACATCTTCTGCTGAAGTGCCATTTACAAATTTAATAAGGTCTTTAGGTGGATTTGTTTCGTTACCCTTCTTCTTTTCATTATACCAATCAAAGAACTGCTTTACATATTTGGCATTTGGGTCTTCGGATTCAGCATTGGCTTCGTGCCAGTCGGCTACTGCTTTCCACCAATCATGTGTGCTAACAGTAAAAACCCATTTGCGGTCTTTTTTATAGAAATATGTACTTAAAAATTCTTCCCATCCTTCTATATAATTGCCATCTTTTTTAGTAACTTTTACATCTGGTATTTCATTATTAAATTTTGTATCTAGATATTTTTTAATAGCAGCTTCAGTCTTTGGTCCTTTGTTTTCAATGTAACGGCCGATATAGTAGAATACATTAGCAGAATCTTCATTATCAAAACCGAGTTTGTCAAATGCTTCAGTTGCTTCGTTAATAAACTTTGTTACGAAATTCTTAAAACAATCCATATTACTTCTTCCTATTAAATGAATCTACTTGTTTAATGCTTTCGGAAATCTTCTTTTTCAAATCATTTAGAGTTAATTTCTGTAATTCCGACTGTTTCCATTGTTTTACTTTCAATTCATAATTCTTTGTATACTTCTTTTCGTCTAAAACAATGTTATATTCTGTGAAATCCAATCTACTGACTAATGGTTCACCATCTGCGTCTAAAATACGAACATAGTCAGGTGTTAAGAAAATATCTTCCAAATCTAGGATAGGGTATTCGTAATCTTCATTTTTGTATGTAATTCGTAAACATCTATTATTTTGTTTGCGATATTCTATTACAACCCTGTCATTTTCCAAAGACTTTACCCAAGAATATATCTCTTTTATATCCTGGTTCCACTGTTCTTCGGCAGCTTCGTAATTTTCGTTTATAAATTGTTCAAATCTCATAATGTATTTATAAAAAAAGAGGGTCGCCCGAAAAGCGACCCTCTACGAGGTAACAACAACAAATTTTAGATAAAATCAAAGTTGGCTTTCGCTACTTCATAGTTATTTCGTGTGTATTTCTCCAAATCTGTATCTGTCGGCATTGGAATGTCTAACATTTGGCTCATATTGAGCATACCCACACTAGGCTTGTTATCCTTGAACCAATACATCCCAAACAACGAACAATCACTAAGTTCATACTTGAGTTTTACATTATCTATATTCACATAGTTCTTGTCAGCCATAGCAACAATGTCAAATAATGGAGTTTCTCTGTTTTCCCAATATGTGAAAATCTCCAATACATCCCCATAGTCCTCGCTTTCGTTGGATTCCATAGTAATTTCTTTGAGCTTCTTCATGCTCTTTACTGGATAAATTCCCCGACCAAGGTTAACTGGGTGAGCGAAATAAAGATTACCACTCTTGATAATCTGCTGCATTTCTTCTTTTGAAATTTCAATCTTTTCCATTATTTAAAATCCTTGTTAATTTTGTTTAGATTCTTACTTAATTGAATTTGCTTTAACGCAAAATTAAGATTTAACAAAATTTGGTTCATTCGTGTTTCAAATTCTGTTGCTGTAATGTTGTTTAATGGTATAGTAGTTTTCTTTTTCCACGATAACACAGTTCTTGCTTTATGAGCAACTGCTTGTGGATTTTCTACCAAAACCATAGTGCTGTAAATAGCATTTACACACCACCCGCAGGATGTTGGATTTGCTGGATAAACTAATACACCAGTATTTCCATTACAATAAAACGCATTAAATCCCAATTTGGTGCTAATATCGTAAACTTCGCTAATAGTCATCGTGTCTTTTCCTTTTAATCAAATGTAGCATCATGACGGGATATTCTGTATTCCATCTTCTTTCTGTCTTTTTCAAAATCGTTTTGCTTCATTTTGCGATAACCAGGAACTCTGCGATTTTGGTCATTTTTCTTATTACATTTGCCATGATTAGAGCGACCATTATGACGC
>Ga0247608_10004835_pt1 | contig 14870 bp, 13 predicted proteins | sample 176DNAGHGlowgp2_FD_193490 | JGI IMG/M metagenome (GOLD analysis project Ga0247608, IMG submission 193490) | Sheep rumen microbial communities from Palmerston North, Manawatu-Wanganui, New Zealand - 1766 DNA GHGlow gp2 | ecosystem: Host-associated > Mammals > Digestive system > Stomach > Rumen ...
AATGACAGGAAGTATGAATATCTTCTTGGCCGCAAATCAGAATTCAACAAACTTTTTGCTGACTTTATCAAACGCGACTGGATAGACTGCAAAACTGCTTCTGCTGCGGAAATCGCGAATTTCATTAAAAAGACTGGTCGTTGCTTGATGAAGCCAACAGATGGCAGCAAGGGAAAGGGAATCAAAGAAATTAATATAGAAGATGCAAAAGATGCATCATTCTTCTGTGCAGGAAATGATTATATATTAGAGGAGTTCATACAACAGCACCCGAAGATGTGTTTTAATAACAAGTCAGTTAATACCCTTCGGATGATGACTGTTATGGACTCATCGGGTGAGGTGCATCTTATAAAAGTCGCATTCAGATGTGGCATTGGTGATGCCGTTGTTGATAATTTCTGCGCTGGTGGGGTATTATACCCCGTTGACATCCAGTATGGCAGAATAAATGGCCCTGGCGTCACAAATTCCTTAGGACAACAAGTGTTTGTACATCCAGGCACAGACACTTACATGATAGGCCAGGAAATTCCATTTTGGGAACAGGCTGTAGAGATGGTCACAGAAACTTCTAAACGTATTCCACCAGTGAGATTCGTCGGGTGGGACATCGCAATAACAAGTGATGGTCCCGTCTTAATAGAAGGGAACCAATATCCTGGTGTTATATTTGAGCCGTTGAGCATGAAACACGGTATATATAAGGAAATGATGTCTTACAAATAAGAATGTGAAAAACGATGAATACTGATATTCAAATCATAGAAAAGCCCGACTGGGCTTCATGGGAAGAAATACATCAAGTCCTTTGGAAGGCACATGAACAAAACCGACAGAAGGGCATGTATATGGATCTTCCTTCAAAGTCGGCTGAAGAAATTCAGAATTATATTGAAGGAAAGGGCAAGATGTTTGTGGCTTTAGATGACAAGCGGGTCGTAGGTACACTGGCAATTATTGTCAAAGATGGTAATCAGTGGTATAATCATGGTAAATATGGCTACGCTTGTTTGGGCGCGGTTTTACCTGAGTTCAGTGGAAAGGGTGTGTTCAGAGCTTTGCATGATAGAATGGGATCTGAAGCAAGACACATGCAATTACCTGTGATTACAGGTGACACTCATGAAAACAATGCCCGAATGCTGAAAATCTTAAAGAAGGAAGGCTGTCAGTTTGTGAGCTATAAAGCATGTAGAGACCATTTTAATATAGTTAGAGCCAAATGGCTAAATGGTTGTCCCTACCCCTCATGGTATATCAAATTGAGGTTCCATTTGTCCAAATTCAAGCTTAAGACTCGTTACAAAATGGTTCCAGGGAAAGGACGCATCAAGAGATTCGGGATATAAGAAGGAGTGCTTTTTATATTATAACAAGCGTGATATGCGGAGGGTTATTGTCATAGGAAACAGTTATAGTACCCGGTTAGGTGTAATAAGAGCTGTTGCCCCTCTTGGTTGTGAGGTGACTGTTATACATATTGGGGCTCCGACTAAGCCTATTGATGGATATAGCAAATATGTAAAAGAAGTTTTGTACTTTTATAGACAAGAAGGAGAGGAAGGCTTGGTTAAGCTTCTCTTGGAGAAGTGTGCGGTGGCAGGGCAGAAGCCAATCATTATACCGACGAGTGACTTTTCATCCCTTGCCATTGATAATGAAGAACTCAAAAAACATTTTGCCATCCCATACATTAACAACGAAATCAGTTCTGTCGGCTATTGGATGGACAAGGCCCATCAGAAGTCATTGGCTCTTTCTGTTGGGCTAAACACTGCAGGCTCTATTGTCGTAGAGAGAGGAGATGAGGGGTTCCTGATTCCTGAAGCCATCAAGTACCCCTGTTTCACTAAGCCCGTGTCATCTATAGGTGCTGGAAAAAAATGTCAGAGACGCTGCAATAATATTGAAGAATTAAAGGCTGTTCTTGCTATAGCAGATAAGAATGATATTACTAAAGTTCTTGTGGAAGATTTTATCAATATAAGCCATGAGTATGCTGTACTTGGATATTCAGATGGAAAGGAAGTTGTTATACCGGGAATCATCAAATTCCTGAAGGAAAGTAAAACACACAAGGGAATAGCTTTAGCTGGTATAGTATTGCCCGTAGATGGCTTTGAGAACTTGACAAGCAAGTTCGCTGAATTCATACGCCAGATGGGATTCGTAGGCATCTTCGATATAGACTTCCTTGAGAGCAACGGTGTGTTCTATTTTGATGAGATGAATCTTCGCATTGGCGGTTCTGGAACAGCCATCTTGAATGTTGGAGTCAACCTGCCTGCCATGTTCGTGAAAGCAATGTGCGGAGAATGTACGGGTAATATGCCTCAGGCGGTCATCCAATCTGCCACATTCGTGAATGAGAATATGGCTTTGGGTGATTTTTCTGAAGGAAAAATGTCATTTCATGAATACAGAAAACTACTTAACACAGTAGACATCCTTTTTATCAAGGATGCGACGGACGTTGCTCCTTATAATGAATTTGAGAAGCAAATGAAATCAAAGTTGTATAATTTCAAAAGAATTGCGAAGCGAGTGCTTTATGTTACTGGGCTACGAAACTCCTGAAACTTGAAACATGAAACTTGAACCAAAAAGTATGAAACCTACAATCATAGTCATAGGAAGTGCTGACATAATTAAGTTAGGGTTGATTCGCTCTTTTGGTGAGTCGGGATATAAAGTTATCTCTATCCATATAACCGGGGCAAATAAATTCAAAATGAAGCCTCTTGACTATTATAGTAAATACGTCAGCGCATATTACTTTACCAAAACGACAAACTTAGTTGATTTGCTGATTGACAAATGTATGGATGAGGTGCAAAAGCCCATACTCATGCCATTGACAGACAGTATGGTTTATCTCATCGACCAGTCGTTATCAAAGCTGAATAAATACTTCATCTTTCCTAATGTCAATCTGCAAGAAGGGGGCATCACAAGGCTGATGAACAAAGTCCTTCAGAAAAAGATTGCCGCTGAAGCTGGTCTAAATGTGCCAAAAACATGGGAAATACCTTTCGTCGATGGAGACTTCATCATCCCTGAGGATATTGAATATCCCTGTTTTGTAAAGGGATCTCTGAGCTACAAAAGCAAAAAGCAATATCAAAAGAGATGCAATAATTTACAAGAATTGAACGAATTATTGACACTTTGCAAACGCGCTGGGCTCTATGACTTGTGTGTTGAAGAATATCTGGATATTGAGAATGAAGTCGGTATCATAGCGTTTTCTTCGAAAACCGAATGTACAATACCTGCCATCATTGAATTCCTTGAAATGGGGAAAAGTCCTAAAGGCGGTATTTCTATGAGGGGACAAATCTGCCCGGCAAGCAATCGAGAACTTATACAAGCAATCAAATCGTTTTTGACGAAAACTTGTTATGTCGGCATCTGCAATTTTGATTTCATAGTGAGTCGGGGGAATTATTATTTCGTAGAGGTGAATTTCCGATATGCCGCATATGGATATGGTATTTTCAAATCGGGAGTAAAAGTACCTGAAATGATTGTCAGTTCCTTAATTAACGACAATTTAGGAAAATATGTCGCATCGCCGAATTGCAATAGAACGTACTTTAACGAAAAAGTTGGACTCATCGATGTCATGGAGGGTTCTATCACATACAAGAAATATAAAAAGATGAGGAAACAATCTGACATATTGATGATAGCAGATCCTTCAGACCCTAAACCTCATAACATGGTGTGGTCGATGATTTTAAAATATATGATAACATTTGCTATTACCAAGATAAAGAAAATTGTTGTGTTAAAAAAGTGAATAGTATGAGTAAGAAGAAACTTTCATCAGTCTTGATAGAACCGTTAAGATTCATCAAGCACTTTTTTCCACTCTTTGCAGAAATTTTTTGTTGGATGTGTAAGGACCTTTGGCATAGCTATTCCGTAAAGAGAAATCAAAAAGAGAATTTGGCCGAACTGATGGTTGCCAATCATGTACTGGAGAAAGGCATTACTATGCCTGGGCGCAGATTGGGTTTCGGTTCAGAGATAGTAAGGAGTATTATTAACAAGTGTAAGAAATACATCAGGGATTACTCACCTAATCACATTGAGATACAGTGTTCGATTGATATTCTGAAACAGTATTACGACTTGCATATTGACAATCATTTTGTACTGCCAGAAGACATTGTATCAGGAATACAAGAACTGATAAAGAGTAAGCTGTATGATACCAAATTATGTTATGAAACCACTAAGTCAGAATACTTTGCCCATAAAGATGACTTCAAGGACTTTGCATATTCACGTCATTCTGTGCGATGGTACTCTGACGAAAATGTTTCTGATGAGGATGTCATTAAAGCTATCCATCTTGCCCAAACTGCTCCATCCGCTTGTAATCGACAAGAAGTAAAGGTATATGTCGTTACAACAGAAAATAAGAAAAAAGCTATCTTGGAGCTACAAAAAGGTAATCGCGGATTTGGTCATCTTGCAGACAAAATTTTACTGATAACGACAGATATGGGCTTTTGGCAATGCAACAACAGGGCTTCTGCGTTTCTTGATGCCGGTATATTCACGATGAACCTGCTCTATGCTCTCCACTATTATGGGATATGTGCTTGTACGTTGAATGCTCATCTTTCCATCAAGAAGCAGAAAAAGCTTAGAAATATCGTTGGATATTCAGAGAGCGAAATACCTGCCGTATTTATCAGTATAGGTCATGCGCCAGAAAAGTTGATGATTACTGGTAGCCAGAGAGTTAAGAAAGATGCAATATACAAAATAGTATAATGATAATAACATTAGTCTGTTTTTTAATACTGCTATACGGCTTGATTCAATATGTGAAAGGTCGGAAGGGACGAGGAGCATTAGTGTTTTTCTTCTTCCTTACGGGCGGTTTTCATTTCCTGAGTCAAAGCTGGTGCTCTGTGAAATACACAGACTTTGCAGTAGTGTACCTATTGGTAGTCGCCTTTCTAAATGTGATAAAGGGCAATCATACATTCTTCAAGCCGCAGACTAAGATATATAAAGTCGTTACTTTCATTGGCCTATACATAACTATAGAGTTTATCCGCACCATAGCGCTGAAAGAGGAAATCTTCTCATTCGCTCTTGCAAACTATCGCACCTATATGCCTATTTTCTCTTTCTGGCTTGTCCAAGAGCTAAAAGAAAGGGAAATAAAACGTCTTTTGAAACAAATAGCCTCTATTACGATTGTGTCAACAGTGCTTTTCGATTTGCAACCACTTCTCGACATCAAGATTCTCCAACACGCATCCGTCAGCGAAACTCGCTATCGCAACATCCCCTATCTCGCCTATTTCTTTATGCTTTTAGCTACCATTAGGTTAGATTTCAGCAGATGGAAGAGTGTTGCCCTTGTCTTAATGTTTTTGATTGCTATAGTCCTTACCCAGCACCGGGCAGTGATGATGGCATACGTCTTTTGTGTCGGTCTGCATCTGCTTATGACCAAGAAAAGAGGAAGGTTTGTGCAATATGGCATGTTAGGATTGGTATTTCTCCTGTTTGCGGGTGAAGCCATTATGACCCGTTTTGAAGATGACAAAAGTGACCGTTCTACTGTTGAGGACATTAAAGCTGTTGTGAACTTGGATTACGAGAGTGCCGTCAATAATGAATTTGAGAATGAAAATGGCACATTTTCTTTTCGTGTGCTCTTATTGACAGAACGGCTTGATTATATGATCAATAATCCACAATATGCGGTATTTGGGATAGGCACACGCCACGAAGACTCACCCAAGACGCAAGAGCAGTTTGATTTTATTCTAGGTTCATACAGACAGTCAAAAGATACTATAGGTCAAATCTCTTCAGGTGACCTTGCCTGGGTAAATCCCTTGATGCGCTTTGGATTCTTAGGCATTGCTCTTTTCCTCTACCTGTCTAGGACGATCATCAGATTCCTATATAAAGAAAGGAAAATATCCGCCGTGACCATGACAGCGTTCCTTTTCTACCTGTTTCTAGTGCTAATTTCGTTTAAAAACGACCACCTCTATGGAAATATGCAGATGTTCTTTGTATATCTGTTGATAGAATACATACGTTATTCTAATGTTAATTTAAGAATTAAGAGTTAAGAAGAATTATGAAAATATCTCTTTTGACTTTTTCTAAGGAATCAAACTTCGGAGCCAACCTGCAGTGCTATGCCTTATGTAAGACATTGCAGAACATGGGACACCAGGTTGACATTATCGACATCCAACTTCCCCAAATAACCTTCAGTTGGTATACGACCCTTTTCCAAATTCCGCAGGATTTTCTATTCTTTCTGTTCAGAAAAAAATACCTAAATTTTTTTACAAAAAAATATAAGACCACTGCTGAACTGCAGAATGGGCAGTATAAAAGTGATTTATATATAGTTGGTTCCGACCAAGTATGGAATCCGGATATTACCAAACGCTTAGATCCTCTCATATATTTCTTCTCTTTCCTACCAGATGGTGTGCGCCGTATCTCGTATGCTGCCAGTTTTGGAAAGGAAAGTTGGCAATCGCTAACTCTGACAGACAAAGTGAAAATGTTACTCCACAAGTTCAATGCTGTGGGTGTGAGGGAGCAGACAGGAGTGTCGATATGCAAGGATACATTTGGTATTGACGCACGACTTGTTGCAGATCCCACGTTGCTGCTATCATCATACGATGATATATGCGGGAAATATAACCCTCAGCGTGAAAGCAACGAACTGGTATATTTCTCGTTCGTTCGCAACAAGGAGGAGCAGAGGGTCATTGCAGAGTTTTCCAAAGCCAATCATTTGCAGGCAATAGCCCTACGTTCAAACCGTTCAATACCGGGATTTAAGCAGCGTGTATATATGTCGGTTGCCGAATGGCTGAACTCCATCAGATATGCCAAGATTGTTGTTACCTTTTCCTTCCACTGTATGGTTTTTTGTATTCTGTTCCACAAAAAGTTCGTCGCTATTCCTGCAAAGTCAGGACGCGCCACACGTCAGGAAGGACTATTGGAACAGTTGGGATTGTCCGATCATTTCTGCAAAGACTCGAGTGATTTGTACAAAACAATGGAATATGTCTTGCATAAAGACATCGATTATACGGTTGTAGATATGAAGATCAAAGAACTTGGAGAGGATTCTCTGGACTTTCTCAGGGAGGCCTGTTCCTGTAGGATTTGAAAATTGAAACATGCAACTTAAAACGATATGCGAATAGCACATTTGACGTGGTCGTTCGACTATGGGGGAGTAGAGACCATGCTCGTGGACATCGTCAACGAGCAGGTGAAATTCTGCGACGTGAGGGTATATATCATAAATGATTATTACAATAAGGCACTGTTGCAAACCCTTGATTCAAATGTGAAGGTCATACTCGTCAACCGAAAGCCAGGCAGTAAGAACATACTACCATTGGTGAAACTCAATTTGTCCTTGTTGAGTTTTTCGCCAGATTTGATACATTGTCATCAAGGCAGCTTAACCAAAGCTCTGTGGTTGTCTTGGCGAAAAGTCCTCACTATTCACAACACATTTTGCCCCACCGCATATTTCAGTAACTACCAACGATTATTCTGCATATCAAAAGCAGTTAAAGATTATGCGGCAAACCAAGGTTTTCCTAACGGAAGAGTAATTTATAATGGTATTCATACTAACGATATCAAGATAAAAGATACTTCGGAAATTGCGAAAATAAATACTTATAAAATAGTCTGTGTCGGACGCTTGCATCCTGAAAAGGGGCAGAGATTAGTCATAGACGCTTTGAACGATTTGGTAAACTCGCGACATCTTACAAACATTACGTGCGACCTCATTGGAGACGGCGATGATAGAGCTGAATTGGAAAAGATGGTTGCTCAGTATCATCTGACAGAACATATTAAGTTTGTCGGATTTAAATCGCGAGAATGGGTCTATTCCCATCTGAAAGACTATGACATTTTTGTAATGCCCAGTATTAGTGAAGGTTTTGGACTAACCTTGGCAGAGGCATGTGCCGCAAAATTGCCTGTAGTTACGAGCGACTTGGAGGGACCTCTTGAGGTCATTGCGGGTGGCAGGCTTGGTGTTATCTTCAAGCATGGTGATAGCATGGATTTGGCAGACAAATTGTATCAGTTTATCATCAATCCCATCGACAAGTCAATTGTCGATGAGGCTTTTAATTTTTCAAAAACTCATTTTGATGTGACCCAAACTGCCCAACAATACATCTGTCAATACAAGGAACTGTTGAATAGTCAAAATAATGGTTCACGTTGAAAACATAATGTAACATAATTGAATATGAAAACCGAAGTCTATGAATTGAACGGAAAGCAAATACGCATTCCTATAGCAGAATGTTATAAGGATTGCATGACGCTTATCAAAAGTGATAGATATAAACTTTCTGGCAAAAAGGAATCAACGCTTTCTATTGTTTTACAGAGTTTGAAGCCGTACAAATCCTCTGTGCTTTTTTGGCTGAGACTATGCCAACATAAAGGATGGCTATACCCCTTTTGCAAAATCATGTGTGCACGTGCAAAAAGAAAAACCTTGGTAGCTCTTCCAACGAGAACAAAAATCGGGTATGGTTTCTCAATAGGAGCACAAGGCGGCATGTGTATCGCTATCAATGGAGGGACAATCATAGGAAATAATGTTAACATATCTCAATTTGTCAATATAGGAACCAATAGTAATACATATGCCATCATTGGTGACAATGTTTATATTGGTCCTCACACGTGTGTTGTTGAGGACGTGAAGATTGGTAATAATGCAACTATTGGAGCTGGCGCTATCGTAACAAGGGATATTCCGGAAAATGCTACGGCTGCTGGAGTTCCTGCTAAAGTATTGAATTATGACAATCCTGGAAGGTATATCAAAAATCCCTGGCCCATTTCTGAATAAATACCAAACAGTATGAAAGACATCATATTTGTAGGTTGGGTAAATCATGGGCGTGCTCCTGTTGACGGGGAAACAGCGAAGAACCAATACATTATTGCGGAACTGAAAAAGTACTGCAAGGTAACGGTCTTGGACTTTTATAAAAAGCGTAAACACCCGTGGGTCTATTTGCAGGCATTATGGTCTGTGGTCACTAAGTCCCAAGCCACTATTGTTCTTTCCACTTCAGCCTCGAATATATATAGCATGTTGAAATGGTTCAAGAAATTGAACCTCAGGCGTAATGTTGTTCATTGGGTTATAGGTGGAACTTTGGGCGATAAAGTGAAGAATGGTGTGTTCGATGCTGATGTTATCGGTTATGCCAAGTATACTCTTGTAGAGAGTCCTTTGATGCTTCAGCAGTTGGAGGAATGCGGTGTAAAAGGTATTATTCAAGTTCCGAATTTTAAACGCATCGATTATCTCCCTAAAGTTAGTGTTCCCCAAAACGTCCTGCGTTTTGTGTTCCTTTCACGCATTATGGCAGAGAAAGGATGTAATGAAATCCTTACGGCAGCAAAACTTCTGAATGAATGGGGAATGCAGGACCGATATATTGTTGATTTTTATGGAAAGGTGGCTGATGATTACAAGACAACCTTTGAGGAAGGATTATCTAAATTGCAAAATGTGAAATATCAGGGGTTCCTTGATATGCGACAGAAAGAAGGATATGACAAATTGGTCACCTACGACATGCTGCTATTCCCGACCTACTGGAAGGGGGAGGGGTTTGCCGGTATCTTCATCGATGCCTTTGTTGCTGGATTGCCGATGATCATTACTGATTGGGCCCATAACAGCCAGTTCGTGAAAGAAGGCGAAACAGGATTGTTTATTCCCGTTCATGATGCGAAAGCATTGGCATCTAAGATGAAAGAATGTATTGAAGGCCAATTTGACATCTACAAAATGAAAGGGCTATGTCAGATAGAGGCAAAGAAGTATGATGTACGCAAAATTGTAACAGAGGATCTGCTGAAGAAAATTGAAATTATATAAAAATAAATCGAGTGGTGATTCAATCTAATTAACAACATGAACACGAAAAAAACATTTCTTTTTCTTATATTCTGCATCCTTAACATAGGAGCAAAGAATTGTTATGCACAAGGGAATAGCCTGGTGATTAATGAAATCATGCAATCAAATGTGAACTCATTATTTGTCGATTATGATTTCCCCGACTCGTGGGTTGAGTTGTACAATCCAACGGACAATGAGATTAATATAAAGAAAATGCGTATTGGTCTTTCTGAAGATGTGGCAGAATCTTACACCATTACTGTTGACTCCATCATAGCACCACAAGGACATGTCGTCATCTATTGCGACAAGGTTGGCAACGGGCTGCACACTAATTTCCGTATTGACTCCGGGAAAGGAATGGTGTGTCTGTTTGACAAGAAAGGAACGCTGATAGACAAACTCACCCACAAGAAGATGAAGGCCATTGACATTGCGTACGGACGCACTGTTGATGGCGGCGATACATGGCAATACGAACTCATTCCTACCCCAGGAACAACCAATGGTGGAGGAGGCTCTGACCTACTGCTGCCACAACCTGTTTTCGACATTGAAGGTCAACTTTGCAACAGTCCTTTAACGATTAATATAACGATGCCTGAGGGCGATTTTCCCGATGACACACGAATTTACATGACTCTTAACGGAGAGGAGCCAAGCCTTAATTCTGCAAGTGGGACGAGTTTCTCTATCTATATCGACACTTCAACCGTTGTCCGGGCCAAATTGATTTCACAGGAAGCGTTGTTCTCCTCCACACTCACACAGTCATATATTTTTCCTGGAGAACATGGTGTTCATCCCATCGTTTCGTTAGTGCTTGACAGTGCATATCTCTTCAACTCGGAGTATGGAATCCTGAGTCCCGACTCGGCCGATGGCCACAACCCGAACTACAATCAGTCGTGGCGCAGACCTGTCAACGTGGAGTACTTCGATGCCAATGGCATGCGAATTTTCAATCAAATCGGCGAGACTGCTGTGGGTGGAAATTACTCAAGAAAATTTGCACAAAAATCTCTTAAAGTGTATGCGAACAAGCGCTTCGGCACCAAGCGTTTCAATGCAACTTTTTGGCCAGAGAAGCCTAATGTTACCGCAGTAAAGTCTTTTGTGCTACGCAATGGCGGCAACAGATGTGAGGATTTCCGAATTGAAGATGCTTTCATCCAACGTGTCATAGGCTCTTATATTGATAGTATAGACTATCAGGCCTATAGCCCATGTGTATGCTATATCAATGGAGATTACAAAGGAATATACGGATTGAGGGAGAGAAGTAACGAAGACTATGTAGAGGCCAACTACGGCATTGATGATGATAGCATTATTTGCGTGGGACTGATGGCCAATACTAGACTTGAAAGAATTTACCAAAAGGAGGATATCACTTATAGTGAAATCGTAGATAAAATAGATGTGTTTAACCTTGTAAACTACCTAATAGCTGAAGTCTTTGCCACTAATTGGGACTGGCCATCTAATAATGTTTCTCTCTGGAAGCCTCTATCGCAAGAAGGGAAATGGAAGTGGATACTAAAGGATATGGATGCCGTCTACGATAGGAAAGGAATCACCAACTTTCTTGACTATCTCTTTCTGAATGGCGAGGAAGGAGATAAGGTTATCAGTTCCCCTAGAAAAGCTCGTCACCACCAGTTTCCTATAGTGATGATAGGGTTTCCTGAATACCGCAAACTATTCGTCGAAAAGTTTTCCGTTTATCTTGGCGATTTTCTTAAACCTGCTATTACCATTCCGTTGCTGAAAACAATGGGAGACGAAATTGAGGACGAAATAATTCCCACTCATAAAGCTTGGGGAAGGCCCGCATCGTTGTGTAATAGATTTACTTCTCGAATGGAGTCTGTTGAACGATATCTGAACGAGCGGCCCATGGAGGCTTATCAGGAAATTGCAGGCTTCTTTGATTTGGGATATGTGTTCGGTCTGAAAGTCAATATTGGGTCAGAACAGGTTTTCCTCAACGATGTGGAACTGAAAGCAGGCGACTTCGATGGCGCATACTATTCTAATTATCCTTTGTGTTTCAAATCCCTTTCAGGCAACACATGGGAAATGACAATCTACTACAGTGACCTTTCTATCCTGAAGTACAACCTACAGTCAGATGACGTAAGCATTGATTTTAGTGAATATACTGCAATAGGCGACATCGACAGGGTTGAAATTAACAAGATTGATTATGAAGGTACTACAGTTCCTCTGTTTGATTTTCCTGACAATTTAAATAAAGTAGTAGCGGTATATTCACCTTCTGGCGTAAAACGTAATGGTATAGAAAAGGGATTGAACATTGTAATTTATTCCAATGGTGATGTGAGGAAATTTGTTCAGAAGAGTCCTAACATGCAATGATGAAGTCTTTGATTTTGTTTTTCGTTCAGCTTTTGGTCACACTGAAGGTTTTGACGCCTATTAGGGTGGCTCGCCTGAAATTCTGGTACAAGTTGCATCGCTGGCCTGACTTTGAGCATCCGAAGGACCTCAATGAAAAAATCAATTGGATGAAGTTCTACGGTGATACGAGTCAGTGGCCATTGTTAGCAGATAAGTATCGCGTAAGAGAACATGTGAAAGAGTATGGCTTCGAAGATTGTCTCATTCCTCTCGTCGGCAAGTGGGACACCGTGGAAGAGATTGACTGGGACAGCCTACCACAACAGTTTGTTATGAAATGTAACAACGGCAGTGGTGATGTGGTGGTTTGCAAGGATAAGAGCAAGCTGGATATAGAGGCAACGAAGCAACACTTTAAGAAATGCTTACATGAGCAACTAAGTGTGCTGTCGGGTGAGCCTCATTATGCACATATTAAACCATGTATTATTGCAGAAAGACTGCTGGATACCTCCACGCAACCATGTAATTCTTCTTCATTAGTTGATTATAAGATTTGGGTCTTTAATGGAAAACCCATGTTTACATGGTGTACATGGAATCGCAAGAAGTATCACGCAAATGTCGCTTTATACGATATGAATTGGGATTTCCATCCTGAATGGTCTGTGTGGACCAGTCACTACATAAAGCCTACAGAGCAAATGCCAAAGCCTAAGTGCTTTGATAAACTGATGGAGGTGGCTGGAAAATTGGGAGAAGGTCAACCTGTAGCACGCATCGACCTCTATATAGTAGATGATATAGTTTATTTTGGGGAAATCACAATGACATCACAGGGGGGGTATCAGGATTTCTATACCCAAGAGTTCCTTGATATGATGGGCGAGTTGACGATTTTGCCGATAGACAAAAGATGAAAACGTATCGTATCATTTGTATTGTCTTATATTGCCTGACGGCAGCAGTGGTTTCTATAGCGCAAAACTGGCATGATGCTGCCTCTGTGAAGCAAGAACTGATACGGGCTGCACAAAGCAGACAGACCTATTTTAGTCAGTACAATTTCTATAATCCAAGGAAGAACGGAAGCCTGGACTCCAACTATGGACGAGTTCTACTATGTCAGCCGCTGATATATGGTGTGGACTTCCACTATGCCAGTGGGACTTGGTTCAGACCCAAAAGGGTTCGAGAAGCAAGGGAAAACCTGATAAGAATAGTCAAGGATACCTGGCGTGAGCGTCGAGCCATCGCCTGTTTTTCATGGCATCTGGAGAATCCCTACGTTCCGTCAGAATTCCCGACAACAGCAGGGTTCCGATACACTAATAATAAGCAGAACCCCGATTATCCTGTTAAGCATCGCTATGTCATCAAGGAAATACTGGAGAATAGCGGTGAGGTATGTGGACAGGGGAACGTGTCTGGCAAGGATAACGCAAAAAGCTACCATACGCCCCGTGAATGGTTTGAGGACAGATGCAAGGAGGTTGCCGGCATTATCAATGAATTTGTGGATGACAATGGGCGACCTATCCCATTCATCTTCCGTCTTTGGCATGAATGGGAAGACAGCTGGATGTGGTGGGGTGCCAAATATGTGTCAGCAGAAGACTATAAGCGCTTCTTTATATTGACCGAACAGACCATCAAGAAATATGCGCCCAAAGCACAGATCCTCTGGGCTTATTGTTCCGATAGATATAGGAATAGTGAAGAAGAATACATGGAGCAGTATCCAGGGGATGAATATGTGGATATCATTGGATTTGACGATTATAGAATGGGGCAATCCAAAGAGGATTGGACTGCTGCGGTAAACCGGGCTAAGATGGTCTGTAGGATAGCTGAAGAAAGACATTTGGCAACAGCGTTGTTTGAAACAAACAATAACAAGCAACAGATTCCCAACTATTATACAGACCACCTAAATTGTATGCTAACGGCCAAGGATGTTCGTTTGGGTATCGCACAGATTTGGAGTTTGAAGAACTTTAACGATTCAATAGATTTGAGAACTTTTGTCAATCAAAAGAATATTATTACAAGGGAGTAATACATGAAGAAAAAAGTAATGGCAATAGCCTCGATAGGCGGACACTGGATACAGTTGCTGAGGATAGCTCGGCCTATGGAAGAGCGGTATGAGATGGTATATGTCTCGACACACCCAAAATGCGCTACCATGGTGGAAGGACAGAAGTACTGCCTGACAACAGACTTCAGCCGAACGGATGCGTGGAAACTGATACCGTCGTTCTTCAAAGCTATAAAAATGATACGGCAGGAGAAGCCTGATGCCATTATCACGACAGGGGCGGCTCCTGGATTAATATTTCTTTTGGCAGGGAAGCTCTTAGGACGAAAGACCATCTGGATTGACAGCATCGCCAATGCAGAACATCTCTCTGCCAGCGGACGAATGGCATCAAAGTTCGTCTCCCGTACTTATACGCAATGGAAAGACCTTGCTACAGGGAAAATACAATATGCTGGCAATGTCTTTGGAAACGCCCTATAG
>Ga0247608_10004836_pt1 | contig 14868 bp, 10 predicted proteins | sample 176DNAGHGlowgp2_FD_193490 | JGI IMG/M metagenome (GOLD analysis project Ga0247608, IMG submission 193490) | Sheep rumen microbial communities from Palmerston North, Manawatu-Wanganui, New Zealand - 1766 DNA GHGlow gp2 | ecosystem: Host-associated > Mammals > Digestive system > Stomach > Rumen ...
TAGAAATAATTTTATATTTTGCAAGAGATTCGGACAGGAATTGATATAATTAGAATTTTAAATTTTGTAAAAAATTTGAAAATTTATTTTCGGTTATAGCATACGATATTAAATAAAAATAATTAATGATAATATTCCTATTTCTATACTATTTTTATAGTATTAATTTTTTTAATTAAAATCACTTGATTTTTAAAATAAAAGTCTTAATTTAGTGCCGTATAAAAATCTTTATTTGACTCTTTATTTGTCATCTTAATGCTTACAGACCAGTGTGTTTCAGTAACGGATCTTAAAAAAAATATGAATGCATATGTTAAAGATCTAAGGAAAGATAAAATAATTTTTGTTAACAACTCCCCTGTTGCTGTTTTGATGGATGTAAAAAAATATGAAAAAATGATGCATAAGAGCAATTCTTTGAATATATGAGTAGAATCAACTCAACCAACTAGAAGGAATATTAAAATAAAAAAATAAACAAAAAGTAATTATTAGATTTTTTAGATTATATGTAATTATGCCATGGAAAAATTTGTATCATTACAGGAAATCACTGAAATCTATTGTGTCTCTTGGAAATTAGTGAGAGACATACTGAGACATTACAAGGTGGATTGCTACAAAAATGAGGATGTGATTTATATTGATTTGAAGGAGTTTCATAAGATTTATACTTCGAAATATAACCCATCACTGTTTACTACGGAAGAAAACAAAAAACCTACAGTTGAAAACAAATTAAATAGGACTTTCTTTAGTATATTCTCTGAACCTATTAATTGTAAACAAAGGTTAAGAAAAATGGTGATGTTTTATGCTGACTAAAAATAATTTCGCATATAAAAAATTAGCTTTGCTAAGTGTTAGGTTTTTTGAAAATAAAATTTTCAAATTCATTTATACATAATTTTATAACACTATTTTAAAATGAAAAAATATACAAGTTTTTCCATTTGCCTTTCAGCCTTTTTTCTCTATACATTGAATTAATATAATTTATATTATGAGATATAAATGACTCTATCGGAGCAAACTCAATATTTACAGACTTTTATAAATAATCCTGATTTAGCCAAATTACAAAATATTGGTGAAATTTACCAACAACTGATAGATTGTATTACTGAACATAACCGTCGTTATTATTTACAAAATGCTCCAATAATTTCAGATTATGAATATGATCAGCTTTTTAATTTTTTGAAAAGAATTGAATCAGAGTTTCCTCAGTTAATTTCTTCAAACTCTCCTACCCAAGCTTTAATATGACAAGTAAGTGAATGATTTGAAAAAGCTGAACATAAGACTCCCCTCTTATCATTAGAAAATAGTTATAATACTGAAGATTTAAAAGAATTTGATGAAAGAATACAAAAAGCTTTAACTAAGGAATGAATTTATAAATATTTTTATATCGTTGAACCTAAATATGATGGTTTATCGGTAGAGTTAATATATGCGGATTGAAAATTTAAGCAAGCAATTACACGTGGAGACGGATATGTATGAGATGATATTACACCTAATGTTAAAATGATAAGTAACGTACCAAAGATTTTGAGCAAGAATTTGAAATTACTACGTGTGAGGTGAGAGATCATGATGCCTAAATCTGTTTTAAAAGAAATTAATGAACAAAGAGAACTAGATTGATTATATCCATTTTCGAACACTAGGAATGCTGCTGCTTGAAGTATAAAACTATTAGATAGTTGAGAAGTTAAAAAAAGAAAATTGGTATGTTTTGTATATGATTTACTGGAGGCTGAAGATGAAAATTGAAATAATATTGAACCTAATTTAAAAGAATTATGATTTGATCAAGTTAATTTATCATTTTGAAGGCAGACTATTTGATGAATACAAGAAATATGTATGAAAAGTGAAACAAGACAAGAATTAGATGAATTAGATTATGATTTTGATGGATTAGTGATTAAGCTTCAAGAAAATGAACCAAATAAAACAGAATTAACTGATGAAGAAATGAATCAAACGTTATTTTATGTTCAATGAGATGATTCAACTAAAGAAACTATTTCTTTGCGTAAAATTTTATGAGCAACTCAACATCATCCAAGATGGGCTATTGCATATAAATTCCCAGCGCAACAGGCTAGTACTCAGATATTATCTGTAGATTTTCAAGTTTGAAGAACGTGAATTATCACACCAGTTGCTAACCTACAACCCGTTCAATTAAGTTGAGTTGAAATTTCTAGAGTTAGCTTACACAATTTTGATTTCATAAATGAGAAAGATATTGAATTATATGATTTTGTATGGATTCAAAGGAGTTGAGAAGTAATTCCATATATTACAAGTGTAATAAAAGAAAGAAGAAGTTGAGTTGAAGAAAAAATTTCAGCTCCGCTATTTTGTCCTGCTTGTAATTCCCCTATTACAAATATAGAAATTCATTATTATTGCACTAATCCAGAATGTCCCGCTCAGATAAAAGAAAAATTAATATATTTCTGTAGCAAAGATGCTATGGATATCCAATGAGTTGGTGATGCTATAGTGGATATTTTAATGCAACAAAATTTGATTCATTCAGTAGCTGATATATATAAGTTATTAGATACACAGACTCAAATTTTCTTAAAAAAAATCCCATGAATATGAGAGAAAATGTTATATGAAATATCACAACAATTAGAAGAATCTAAACATAAGGAACTTTGGAGAAAATTAAATGCTTTATGAATTCCTAACATTTGAAAAAAAACAGCACAGGATATTGAAAAGTTTTTACAAGAAAAATGAGCTAAAAATCTAGATGAAATTGAAAAATTATTAACTAATGAAGAATTAGTAGTTCAAATAGACTGAATATGAGAAAAGACAATTATCGCTCTAAAAGAATTTTTCGCAAATAAACAAGTGAAAGCAATGTTGGATAAATTAGAATGATTATGAATAGATTTTAATGTTACACTCTGAAGTAGAAATACTAATAATAAAGGACGATTTATGAATGCCTGAAATGATGAAGATAATTTTAAAAATGTTTCAAAATCTTTTTCTATCACATGAAGTTTTCAATTTTCTCGTGAAGTGATAAAAATTGAGATGGAAAAGAATGGATTTATTTTTCATGAACAACCTAAGAAAGATACAGATTTCTTACTCTGTGGTGAAAAAGCATGATCGAAAAGAGAAAAAGCTGAAGAGTTATGAATAAAAATATATGATTCTTGGCATAAAATTACTGAAACATTCCCATTCTTATGAAATTTAAAGATTGAAGAAAAAAAGAATGAAAATTGAAACAATAATCAACCTAGTCAAATGAGTTTATTTTAATATTAAATAATTATGGTAAAAAGGTGATTATCTGGCAAAGAAAGACTAAGGAGATTCCTAAAACCTCTTAAGTGAGATAAAAAAGCATCAATTCGATATTTCATTGTATACTGACTAAGACCTGTTTTCTGAATTTTCTCAATAATTATGATTGAAATTATTACGAAAAATATAGAACAATGAGATAAGGAGAATTTCTTAATTTCATTGTTAATCTTTTTAGCATGATCTATTATTATTCATTTAGCGTGAATATTATTAAGAAATAGATGATGGCCTCATGCTTCAACGTTATTAGATATACATACATACGAACCTGTAGTTAAACAAATTTTGTTAGCAGATAATACGAAATTCGAAAGATTATGAACTTGAAAAGTTGTTGCAATAGTAAATTCTGGTTTGGATACTCGAAATAGGTTATTAACTAATTTTATTTCAAATGTTGCATCTTTAAGTTTAACATTTTGTTTTACTTTATATCTAATGTATAGAATAAATTTTCGATTTATTCTTGTTTTTATATTGATTCTTACGATTGTAAGTATAGTTGTCATTCATGCTAACAATAAAACAGTCAAGCAAAGAAATATTTCACGTGATCTTTATAATGAGCGGACAAGAAAATTTGTAAGAATATCTATGTCAAAGTTTGAAATATTACAAAGTAACAAAATGGATTATGAAATTAATTCATTAAACAGTAATACATACAAAAGATATTTAAGTGAGAAAAAAAGGTCTCTTGTTACTGAATTTATTTTTAAAACACCTGAATTTTGATGATTTTTGCTTAGGTTTTTAATATTCATGATTATATGATATTGAATATTTTGAGGAACTTTTTCTTATTCGGAATTAGTAATGTTTTCATGAGCTTTAAGTTTAATTGATGGAGTAATATCAAATTTTGTTAATTTTTATTTTAAATTTACCTCTGAATTTAATAAATTGGATAAATTATGGGAGACTCTTAATGATTTAACAGTTAAACAGAATTTTAACACTGATTTAAAACCTTTTAAATTTAAAGAATGAAATATTAATATTAAGAATGTAGATTTTATATATTACAGGACGAAAGTTTTTGATAATTTTTCAGTTAAAATAGAATGAGGAAAAACTACAGCTTTTGTTTGAGAATCTGGTTGATGAAAAACTACTTTAATAAAACTTATTGCTTGATATATTATACCAAATAAATGATATGTAAGTGTTGATAGTCAAGATATAAATAAGGTTAACAAAGTAACATATTACAAACATATTTGATATTTACCACAAGAACCATCTGTGTTTGATTGAACTATTTATGAAAATCTATTATATGCTTTGGATTACGAACCATCAAAACAGCAATTATATGATGTAATTAAACTTTCTAGATGTGAATTTATTCGGGATTTTAAGGATTGAATGGAAACTGAAATTTGAGAAAGATGAATTCTACTATCTGGTTGACAAAAACAAAGATTAGCTATTGCTAAAATTATGTTAAAGAATCCTGATATTGTTTTATTAGATGAACCAACTGCTGCCCTAGATAGTATCAATGAGGAACAAATAAGTATTGCCTTAAATAATTTATTTAAAAATAAAACTGTTGTTGTAATAGCACACAGATTACAAACTGTTAAGAATGCTGATAAAATATTCTTTTTAGAAGAATGAAAAATAATTGAAGAATGAACTCATAAGGAATTAATTAAGTTAAATTGAAAATATAAAAAAATGTTAGATTTACAATCAGGATTTTAGTTTACTTGGTAGTGAAATATGGAAATCTTATTTTTACTTGATTACTACTCCCCTCATAGATGATGAATTGAAAATGTTTTTGAACATTTAATAAATTGATTGCTAGAAAAATGATATAAAATCACTTTGATAACTTCTCGTTTTCAAAATGAATTAAAAGATTATGAAAAACAGGAAAATCTAACTATTTATAGAATATGAAAATGAAGAAAATGATTTTTCTTTAAGTGATTTTTTAAGGCTTATTCAATTCTAAGAAAGAATAAAAATATCAAAATAATACATAGTTCAAGTTATACTTCTGCTATACCTGCTAGTATTTTATCTAAAATTTTTCATAAAAAATCTGTCGTAACGATACATGAAATATTTTGAAAATTATGGGAAGAGTTAAAACCACGATATTCTCGTTGGGTTTTTCAACTGTTTGAATGGTTAATGATCAAATTCCCACATGATATATATCACTGTGTATCATTATATACTTTAAATTCATTACGCATTAAATGATGAATTTGTGACAAGAAATTACATCTAATTTATAATTGAGTAGATAATGATTTTTGGAATATAAATAAAGTTAAAAAATTTGAAATAAATGAACGAAAAGAAAAGTATTGATGGAATAGTTCATATCTTATATCATACTATGGTCATGCATGAAAAACTAAGTGAATTGATCTATTAGTTGGAGCGATTCCTGAAATTTTAAATAAAAATCCTGATGCAAAATTATTATTTAATATAATTCCATCAAAAAGAAGTGAACATATTATTGAAAGAATTAATTTTATATCTAAAGAATTAAACGTTAAAGATAGGATTCAGATTTTTAGATGATTTTCTAAAGAAGATTTAAGAATATTTGTTGCTTGTGCCGATGTAATTATTGCCCCATCTTTAGCTGAATGATTTTGATCTGTTCATTCAGAAGTTTGTGCTATGTGAAAGAATTTAATTACATCAAATTTAGCAGCTATTCCTGAAGTTGTTAGTTGAAATGTTATTTTAATGTCTCCACCATCAAGTGAATGAATATGTGAAGCTATACAAGAATTTAGAAAATGAGATTTTGTTAAATTACCTGAGAGAAAGTTTAATTGGGATGATATGGTTAGTAAAGTAGAATGATTATATAGCTTATAAATACTGTTGCAAAAATATGATATAACTTTATTTTAAGGTATGACTTTATTATCAATTAAATAAAATGGATTACTCACAAGAAGCTATTAATCAGCATAAATATTATCGCTGAAAATTAACTACTCAATCAAAAGTTCCATTAGAAACTAAAGACGATTTATCAGTATATTATACACCCGGAGTTGCTGCTCCATGTTTAGAAATAGAAAAAAACAAAGATTTAGTTTATGATTATACTTGGAAAAATAATTCAGTCGCTATTGTTTCTGATTGATCTGCTGTGTTATGATTAGGTAATATTTGACCTGAAGCATGACTTCCAGTAATGGAGTGAAAAGCTATTCTTTTTAAAAAATATTGAGGAATTGATGCTATACCAATTGTATTAAATACTCAAGATCCTGACGAAATAATTAAAGTAGTTGAAGCTATAGCTCCTACATTTTGAGGAATTAATTTAGAAGATATAGCTGCTCCAAATTGCTTTTACATTGAAGAAGAATTAAAAAAGAGATTAAATATACCCGTATTTCATGATGATCAACATTGAACTGCTGTTGTTGTTTTAGCATGATTAACTAATGCTTTAAAATTAAAAAATGCTGAACTTTCTACACAAAAAATTGTAATTTCGTGAGCTTGAGCAGCAGCGATAGCAATATGAAAATTATTAAAAAAAGCCTGAGCAAAAAATATAATATTTATTGATTCTAAATGAGTTATATATGAATGAAGATCTGATTTAAATAAATATAAACAAGAAGTTGCTTCTTGGAATATTAATCAGATTAAATGAACCTCAGATGATGCTATTAATTGAGCTGATATCTTTATTTGAGTTAGTAAACCTTGATTATTACATAAAGAACATATTCAATCTATGAATAAAGATCCAATAATCTTTGCACTTGCTAATCCTACTCCTGAAATTATGCCTGACGAAGCAAAAGAAGCTTGAGCTTTTATAGTTGCTACATGAAGGAGTGATTTTCCAAATCAAGTTAATAATGTTTTGGCTTTCCCTGGAATTTTCCGTGGAGCTTTGGATGCAAGAATTCCTCAGATTACAGATGAACATAAAATTGCTGCTGCGAAAGCGTTAGCAAATTTTGTAAAAAATCCTGACCGTGAACATATTATTCCTTCTGCCTTTGACCTGTGAGTAGCTGATGCACTTGCAAAAGCTGTAAAAAGTGTTTAATCTATAAAAAAATGAGCCCATCACTGAGCTCATTTTTTATTTCAATGAATTATTATTAATTACCTTCAAGTAATGATAAGTTCTGTTTCAATTTTTCAATCTTTTGCTCATAATCGGCTTTATTATTCTTTTCTCTTTCGATAATCTGAGCAGGTGCTTTTGACATAAATACTTCATCATTTAGTTTTCTCTCACATGATGCCAATCCATTTTCTAGTTTAGCAATTTGGTCAAGAATCTTTTTCTTTTCAGCTTCAGTATCTAGTAATCATAATAAAGGAACAATTAATTCTGATTTACCAACCACTCTAAATCCTGAAAGTTCAGGTTTTTGAATATCTCATCCAAAATCAAGCGAAACTAATTTTGCTAACTTCATTAGGAATGATTTGTTATCCTCCAATATTTTAATCTCTTCTGCATCAGTAGTTTTAATAAGTGCTGGAACTTCTTTACCTGGATTGATATTAGCTTCCGCTCTAATGTTTCTAAATGCTGTGATAGCTTCTTGTAACCAATTCATAGACTTCTCTGTTTCTGGAGAAATCTGACTTTCAACAGCTTTTGGAAATGGTTGAAGCATAATAGTTTCTCATTCAACTTTTAATTGTTGCCATAATTCTTCAGTTATAAATGGCATAAATGGATGAAGAAGTCTGAGTGCGTGTTCTAGCACATCCCAAAGTACGTATTGAGCTGTTTGTTTACTCTTTATATCATCATTCATATAAAGTCTTACTTTTGCCATTTCTACATACCAATCACAGAAATCTCCTCTAATAAATTCATAAACTGTTTTAGCTGCTTCATCGAGAGTATATTTTTGGAGGTACTCTTCAGTTTCTTTTATTGTAGAATTTAATCTAGAATAAATCCATTTATCTACCAATTCAAATTCTAAATCTTCTTTCTTGATTGTTTTAGGATCGAAACCTTCAAGGTTCATAAGCACAAAATTAGTAGCATTCCATACTTTATTTGCAAAGTTTCTTCACATCTCGATTAACTTCTCTGAGAAGTATACATCCTGTCCAGCAGAAGTATTATAAATCATTGTAAATCTGATAGCATCGGCTCCATATTCATCAATTAGTTTTAATGGATCTGGAGAATTTCCTAATGATTTAGACATTTTACGACCAAGTTCATCTCTTACAATTCCGTGGAAGAATACATTATGAAATGGAACATCTTTCATCTCATATAATCCCATCATCACCATTCTGGCTACTCGGAAGAATATGATATCGGCTCCTGTTACGAGTGTAGATGTAGGATAGAAATGTTCAAGTAATTCAGTTTTTTCAGGCCATCACATTGTAGAGAAGGGCCATAAAGCTGAAGAAAATCGAGTATCGAGAACGTCTTCTTCTTGAGTTAGCTCAACATCTTTTCAATATTCAGATTTAGCTTGTGATAAAGCCTCTTCTTCAGATTTAGCTACAAATACTTTTCCATCTGGTCCATACCAAGCAGGGATTCTATGTCACCACCAAATTTGCCTAGAAATACACCAGTCTCTAATATTTTCAAGCCAATGATAATATACTTTAACCCATCTTTCAGGTTGAATCTTAATTTTTCCTGACTTAACAGCTTCCAATGCAGGTTTTGCTAAAGGCTGCATCCTTACAAACCACTGTCTAGAAACTCTAGGCTCAATAATAGTATTACACCTATAGCAATGACCAACTGCATGATTGTGTGGTCTAACTTTTACTAAATATCATCATTTTTCTAGATCTTCAACAATTCTATCTCTAGCTTCGAAACGATCTAATCACTGATATTTTCATCAATTTTCGTTAATTTTTCCATCTGGAGTAAAGATATTAATAATGTCTAATCCTGTTCTCTTTCCTACTTCAAAATCGTTAGGATCATGAGCAGGAGTCATCTTTACTACTCAAGTTCAGAATTCTCTGTCTACATATTCGTCTGCAACGATAGGAATTTCTTTATTTACTAATGGTAATAATACTTTTTTACCAATTAAATGCTGATATCTTGTATCATCTGGGTGAACTGCGACTCATGTATCTCACAACATTGTTTCAGGTCTTGTGGTAGCCAGAACCAATCTATCATTCGTTCAAACTATAGGATAAGCTATCTCCCAGAAATGCCCCTCAGTATCGATATGTTCAACTTCATCATCAGCCAATGCCGTACCACATCTAGGACATCGATTTACCATATATTCTCACTGATAAATTAAGTCATCATTATAAAGCTTAACAAAAATCTCTCTAACTGCAGCTGAAAGTCATTCATCCATTGTAAATCTTTCTTTCTCCCAATCTAGTGAAGCTCAGAGTTTTCTTTGTTGCTGAGTAATAATTCATCCATGTTTTCTTTTCCATTCTCGTGTTCTTTCAATAAATTTTTCTCTTCCTAAATCTTCTTTTGTCTTTCATTCTTCTGCTAAAGCTCTTTCAACTTTGTTTTGAGTAGCAATACCAGCATGATCAGTTCCAGGCATCCAAAGAGTATTATATCACAACATTCTTTTCCATCTAACAAGTACATCTTGGATTGCTTCATCTAATACGTGTCCCATATGTAAAATTCCTGTAACATTTGGAGGTGGGATAACTATAGCAAAATTATCCCTTTCTGGATTAGTAGTAGCTCTAAAATATCATTTTTCTTCCCAAAATTTTCACCATTTGGGCTCGATATCATTAGGATTATATTTATCTAACATCGTAATAAATTAAATGAATTTAAAAAAATTTAAAGAATAATAATTAATTATCAGCGCACGGAATAACTATATCTTCATAAAAATCGTCTCATTGATAATGATTTTAAAGTAAAATCTTTTATCGTTTTATATTTTATGGATATAAATTCAAGAAGTTTGAATCAATAAATTATTCATTATAACAAATATGTTTGATTACTGCGACTCAAAAACCCGACTGTGAATATATAATTCACTCAATTTTGATGAATACTTTATGCAATTTATCTATAAAAGTCGAACATGAATTTATATTAAATATTATAAATAAGCATTAAATAACTTGCAAAAAGATAGTATATATTTAGCATATATATGTAAATTACTAATATAATCTATGTAATAAACTATGAGAATTGCTGCTGTGCATTGTCGATTATTTCCAGGTGGAGCTTTAGAAGTTTTCAAAGATTTAATTCAACAGGAACTTAGAAATGATCCCAGAGCTGAGATCAAGGTTTTTACAATGATAGCTGATGAAAGTTTAAAATTTTTAGAAATACAGATTCCTGGAACTAAAAAATTCAAAAAAATTCGTGTGGTAGAATCTTTACCAAGATGGTTAAGCCGATTTTTCATTTTTTGCTGAAAAAAACATATTCCTATTTTTTCATCCATATTTGATTACCGCAATTTAATAGTGTTTTATCCTGAAATTATGAAAATTTTATCTTGAAAGATAAAAAAATTTTGACCGGAAAAGATAGTTATTTCTAGTTATGCAATTGCAAAAAATATAAAAATTCCTCAAATTTGTAAGCACACAAAACTGTACTTACACTCCCCTATGCAATATATTTGGTCACATCGCGAAGAATATATTTGAAAATTTAAATGATGGAAGAAAAAACTATTCACATCAATAATTCCACGTTTACAAAGATGGGATAAAAAGTTTACTAAGTTTGATGAAGTACTATTCAATAGTAATTATACTGCATGACTAGCTAAAGAGATTTATTGAATAATATGAAAAGTGAAATATCCAACAATTAAGGATTGTTTTTATTTATCTAATCCTTCCAAAGAAGTTCAGAATTATTTTGTCTGTGTAGGTAGAGTGGTAAATTTTGTACGTGAAGTATGATTGATTATCAAGGCTTGTAATGAAACAAGAACTAATCTTTTAATTATAGGCTCATGACCTGATGAAGTTCAATTAAAAGCTTTAGCGTGAGATACTATAATATTTTTGTGATGGTTACCTCAAGAAGAAAGTTTAAAAATTATTAGAAATGCTAAATGACTAATAAATTTAACTAAAGAGTCATTTTGAATGTGAACAGCTGAGGCTTTACTTTTATGAGTTCCTGTGATTTGATTTGGTGAGTGATGAAGTAAAGAATTGGTGGATGAAAATAGTGGAATATTGATTGATAAAAAAAGTATATCATTGTTGAAAAAAGCTATTAAAACTTTTGAAAATAAAGAATGGAATAGACGCCAAATTTCTGATACTGTTAGAGAGAGACTGAGAAAATATAATTAATTATTAAATTGATTGTATATAATAATTATATAATTTAATTTAAATATAAGAATATCTTAAGTTCCTAATTTTGCGAATAAAATATTGAAAAATCTGATACAGCAATTGAATCAGATTTTTATTTTTTTGATTAATGTTTATTTGATTGAAATCGTTGTTCCTCAAATCTTTGTATTTCAAAGATTAAGAGCTATATATGTATTTCATTTTTTAACGGGAGTAATAGTAATTTTAGCCTCTCAATTTTGTACTAACACAACTGATACTGGATTTAATGAAATATTTGTATTGCTAGCTATTGCTGTGAATGGAATATTTAATGTTCAATTATACTTAGATCACGAAACTTTATTCGTAACGCGAATAATAATTTGAGTTGATTGTTCTAACATTATTGAATCTTCAAAACCTTTTTCAATTTCAAGATTCCATTTATTAATGAATTCTTTTCAATTAATATCTAGTCAATCAAATTTTAAATCAATCAAATTTTTCTTTTCTGTGCTTAAAGGTTTTGATTCTACTACGTTAGTTGTTGGCAATTCTATTTTAACTTTTTCTCATGTTAAGGCTTTAACTTCTCATGTTAAAACTTTATCTACGACAGATGTTCAATGATCTTTATTATTTTCTGCTGGTTTAGTTTCACTTTTATTTTCATTTTCAACTTTATTCTGTACTTGAGCAGGATAAGAGGCATTTACTGACTCTAACATAGCAATTGGATCCTTTGTGTATTGGAATAATTGAATTCTACAATATCCATTCGCTATAATTTCGGAATGTCATTTGGAAAGTTCGGGGCATCAAGAGAAAGCATATGCTGGTTTTCATCAATTATTTTTATCAATTTCGAAGTGAACATGATATCATCACAATGCACCAAATGTATTTCATGTATTTCAAACTTCTCAAATCTTTTGTCATTTTGTAACAGAATCTCATGCCTTAACTGAAATACTGTTCATATGTGCATATGTTACGAATAAGATTTCTCATTTAAATTTGAATTTAATTTTTACTACATTTCCATACGCAGAATTATATCAAGCAGAATAAACTTCTCAATCTGCAATTGAGTAAAGAGGTGTTCATTTTGCGGTTGCAATATCCACTCAGTAATGTGCTCATACGGATTGATCCCATGGTTCCTTATATGATCATCATCGAAGAGTTGTATAAATATCTGTATAAACTTTTTCATTTACATATGTTTGATAATCTGCATTATGAATTATTGGTAATTTTATTTTACATGATTCAGTCATTGAGCTTCGTTCTAACGTTCTACATTCTAGCGTAGAAACTTGATTTAATGGATACACAAGCGATGTATTATTCTTTAAATTATCTCAAGATCACCACATTGTTGCCCGTCAAATAAATAGAAATGCTAATACTGCTTCACCGGCATATACCCATCGATGTGAACATTTTCTTACCGCTCTGTAGAGCTTTTCAACCCTCCTTCATCTATGATTATGAGAAATAATTCTCCTTCATAGAGCCGTATTAAATTTTTGATATGCCTGTTCATAACTGGATCGTTTTACCATTTTTGTTTTATATTTATAAATTATGTCTTATTATATATATAAATTTTTTAAATGTCAAATTTTTGGTGACTTTTTTATGAAAAATTTATTTGAAAAAAAAGTATTAAAGAGTAGATTAGTCATTGGTTTTTTATTTTATTTTTTGTAAATATGAAAAAATATTGGTCACTTTTTGGGTTCACATTACTAATCTTACTAATATGACGACTATGATATCAATCGTTATTTACTTATTTATCAGAGCATACATACTATTTTTCAATTATATCATCCAGTCAGAATCGATTGATATTTATTTCTGCATTAATTTGTGTATTGGTGTTTCCTTTTACATATTTGCTTATGTGCTCAAAAATAAGACTAAAAAATTTGATGATTTTTTTCATTATTTGAGCATGAATATTTTGATTAATCCATTCAAATATAAAATGAGATCCTATATGATTTTGAAACATTATGATTATAATTAATACAACATTACTCATATGCCTATGAATATATTTAATACTTTGATTTTCTGCTTTATGAAGCTGGATATCAAGAAAATTAATAAAATTTAAACAATTACGTTGGCAAGAAATATTTTTAAATTTTTGAATATGACTGTGTAGCTTTATTGTAATAATTCAGATTTTTCTTTGAATTGGAATTTTATATGGGATTGTAAGTTGGATTCTTTTTTTATGATTATGATTTATGATTCGATATGAAAGAAAAAAACTCGCAAATTGGAAAGAAGTTATTGAGAATATATTAGAAAACTATAAACTATGACTAACAAGTTGAAAATTAAATTTAAAAACAAAATCTTTTTGGAAATCAAATAAGATTTTAGTAATTGTCTTGTCTATACCCGTAATATTATCGTTAGCATATTTATATTTGTGAATACAAAATTCATTTACTCCATATTCTACGGCATGGGATGCTAATCACGAATATATGTATATTCCAAAAATATTAGCAGAAAATGCTTGAATATATCGGTGAAATACTGTTGCAAATAATATGCCTGGATTTTGGCATCAATTTTTAACGTTTATATTTTCTTTAACTTGATGTACTAATTGATGGCTCTGATTATCTGCTGATAATATTGCCATTTCCATGAATAATATAAGTGCAACATTTGTTCTTTTATTTTGAATCGCTGTGATTTTTCAAATCTTTGCTCTTATAAAAAATGATAAAAAGTCGGTTGATGAAACTGATAAAAATAATCTAAAAATCTGAAAAGAAGTTGTTACTCAAAATTTAGAATACGGACAATGAATTACTATGTGATGGTACATACTATTATTGTGGTTAACATGATGAATGTGAGCATTCCTTGTTATTGTAGATAACAAAACGGATTTATGAGTTATGGCATTATCATTATTAGCATTATTAGCTGGATTGATATTTTTACAAAATAGAAAAAACAAGGAAACAAAAAGAGAGTTGCTGAAATATGTTATAGTTGCATGATTATTCTTTGGATTCGCTGCATTAGCAAAGATTACTGCATTTGTAGACCTTGTATTATTTGGACTTTTGCTTGTTGGATTACGATTTTCTCCATTAGTAAGCGTCTGATTATGAATAATGGTTATGTGACTTGTTAGGAAATTCAATGTGTTAACATCAGCTGTTATGCTAACTGATACTAATGCTATGC
>Ga0247608_10004838_pt1 | contig 14861 bp, 10 predicted proteins | sample 176DNAGHGlowgp2_FD_193490 | JGI IMG/M metagenome (GOLD analysis project Ga0247608, IMG submission 193490) | Sheep rumen microbial communities from Palmerston North, Manawatu-Wanganui, New Zealand - 1766 DNA GHGlow gp2 | ecosystem: Host-associated > Mammals > Digestive system > Stomach > Rumen ...
ACCAGCGCACAGTGTCGGCTCTGTCTCAATCCTGTCATCTAAGGTCGGTCTCTACCGCCTTGTTTGCGTTTGCTGGTGCAAACATAGTAACTTATATTCATAGCAGCCGGATTACAAATCCGGCTGAGCGGCGGTGGAGCGGCGACCAACCTTAAAGCACAAAAAAATACAACAAAAGGACAGCTTAGACAGGAAGCCACACAGGCTCTTCCAACAAGTTGGGGAGGGCGTTTACTGTCAACTCCCTCCCCTTCCTTCGTGACTCGTTTGGGGCTCGAACCCAAGACCCCAACATTAAAAGTGTTGTGCTCTACCAACTGAGCTAACGAGTCGTGCATCGCGTATGCCGAAAAGCGAGTGCAAAGGTACTATGTTTTTTTCAAACGACCAAATTTTCCGCCGACTTTTCTTCACTTTTCGCTTCCTGCATGACTTTTTGGTAACATTCGCGGCATAGTGGCTCGTAGTGCTGGGTTTCTCCGAGCAGCACCCGGCGCTGGCTGTCGACTGTCCGGTGGCTCACGTAGGCCAGCGCACCGCACCTGACGCATACAGCATGAACCTTGGTCACATCGTCGGCAATGGCACAGAGGGCAGGCATGGGGCCGAAGGGAACGCCCTTGTAGTCCATGTCGAGACCGGCCACAATGACACGCACGCCACGGTAGGCCAGGGCGTTGCACACGTCGGGCAGCCCACTGTCGAAGAACTGCGCCTCGTCGATACCCACCACGTCGGTGTCGCCCGACAGGAGGAGTATGCTGGCCGAGGTGTCGATGGGCGTGGACTGTATGTGGTTGCGGTCGTGGCTCACGACATCGGCCTCTGAATACCTCACGTCGATGGAAGGCTTGAAAATCTCAACCTTCTGCCGGGCAAACTGGGCGCGCCGGAGCCTGCGGATAAGCTCCTCGGTCTTGCCCGAAAACATAGAGCCACAAACCACTTCTATTCTGCCGGGGCGACGACGCTCCCCGCTTTGTATGCTGTCCATAATGCGTGCAAAATTACAAATACGTTTAAAAAAATGCAAATTATTTCGCGTTTTTTTTGCACTTACTGATATTTTGACTACATTTGCCACCACTATGGGAACACTCTACATCGTACCCACTCCCGTGGGCAACCTTGAAGACATGACGCTTCGGGCCATCCGGACGCTGAAGGAGGTTGACCTGGTGCTCGCCGAGGACACACGCACGTCGGGGGTGCTGCTCAAGCACTACGACATCAGCAACACGCTGCTGTCCCACCACAAGTACAACGAGCACGGCACGGCGCCCGCCATTGTAGCCCGCCTGCTGTCGGGCCAGAACGTGGCACTCATCAGCGATGCCGGCACGCCAGGCATCAGCGACCCAGGCTTCTTCCTGGTTCGCGAAGCCGTAAAAAGCGGCGTAAGAGTGGAGTGCCTGCCTGGCCCAACGGCACTGGTACCGGCACTGGTGGCCAGCGGCCTGCCCTGCGACCGTTTCGCCTTCGAGGGATTCCTGCCACAGAAGAAAGGACGCAAGACACGCATAGAGGCTCTGCGCCAGGAAGAGCGCACCATGGTGCTCTACGAGTCGCCCTACCGGCTGGTGAAGCTGCTGGGGCAGCTGGCCGAGGTGCTTGGCAGCGACCGTCAGGCAAGTGTCTGTCGCGAAATCTCGAAAGTCCATGAGGAAAGCGTGCGCGGCACGCTCGCCGAGCTACAAGCCCACTTCCAGAGCCACGAGCCTCGCGGCGAGATAGTGGTGGTGGTGGCTGGCCGCGACGACAAGGGCAACGCTCCTGACAACGACACCGACAACAGTGCCGACAACGACAACAAACCAAAAACAGAATAGCAAAATGAAAAAGATTGTATTTTTTGCCGCCTGCGCCATAGCCGTCACCGGCTGTAAGCAGGACAACCAGCAAATGCAGCTTGCACTTGCACAGCAGCGTGACTCGCTCAACCAGATCATCACCCAGAAGGACAATGAGCTGAACGACATGATGAGCACCTTCAACGACATTGAGGAGGGCTTCCGCGAAATCAACGAGGCTCAAGAACGAGTAGCCATTGCCAAGCAGGGCGAGGGCACCAGCAGCAAGGCCCGCATCAAGGAGAACATGCAGTTCATCAAGCAAACCATGCAGCAGAACAAGGAGCTTATCAGCAAGCTCAAGCAGCAGCTGCGCGAAAGCTCGTTCAACAGCGACGCCCTGAAGCGCACCATTGAGAACATGACCACCCTGCTCGAGGAGAAGGAGCAGCAGCTGGCCTCGCTGCGTGCCGAGCTCGACGCCCGCGACATACACATCATGGAGCTGGACGAGAGCGTGGCCAACCTGAACACCAACGTGGAGAACCTCACCACCGAGAGCAAGCAGAAGACCGAGGTGATCAACGCCCAGGACAAGGCACTTCACACAGCCTGGTTTGTCTACGGCACCAAGAAGGAGCTTAAGGAGCAGAACATACTGACCAAGGGCGAGGTGCTTCAGCAGAACTTCAACAAGGACTACTTCACCAAGATCGACATACGCGTCGACAAGGAAATCAAGTTCTACAGCAAGTCGGCCGATATACTGACCAACCACCCGTCGGCCGCCTACGAGCTTCAGCGCGACGCCAACAAGCAGTACGTGCTGCGCATCACCGACCCCGACCTGTTCTGGTCGACGAGCAAGTACTTAGTGGTGCAGGTGAAGTAGCCTTAACAACTACTCATGCTATCCGAAAGTTCCCTGTAAGCCAACGGCTTGCAGGGACTTTTGCTTTCCAAAGGTGTTTACAAGAAGCTCATCCTAACCAAGAAAAAAATACGTACTGTTGCGGTTAGCCGCCGCTCCACCGCCGCTCAGCCGGACTTGCCGCTCCAGCTCTGCTGGCTCGCTACCGAAGGGACGCAAGAATCCGGCACCTTAGGCAGTCCGCGCATGGTTGTCTTTGTGGACAAGGCCTACTGGCCCCCCACCCCGTCCCCGTACTGACGCTATCTGGCGGGCATCAGCCTCCGCCTGACACAGCTGCTAAAGGTCGGCTGTGCATCACCCCTGGTCTGGCGTGCCGAGTAGTCCCACACGGTGGGTTTGTGCTGGGCGTCGAACACGATGAACTCGTCGAACGTGGGTTCCTTGTCCGTGGCCAGTTTCAACACCTTATTATATATAGCCCTGCGGCTGGGCGCATTGAAGGGCGACTCGTTCTGGTTCATCATGCTATTCTGCGTGGGGCGGTACATGCCCTTGAAGAAGGTGAGCGCACCCTCATAGGCTCCTATCTGCTCGTTCTCATAGCCGCTCAGCCCCACGAAGCCGCCCCACACGGTCTTGGCGGCGTCGCTCTCAGCGTCGATGTTCAGGAACCAGCCATAGCCGTGCTCCTCCCTGAGGCTGGCGATGTCGGAAGCCGTGGCCGAGCCATTGGCCGAGTTCACGTATTCGTCGCCCAGCTTGGCAAAGCCGTGGCCTATGGCCTCGTGGGTGAGCACCTGTCGGAAGGTGTCGCTGTCCTCTCCGCCGACGAGGGCACACAAGGCCAGTGCAAACTGCGCGGGCCGGTAGCCAGCCTCCTGGAAGAGCATGGTCACGCCATTGCGCGTGGTGGTGTTGACTATGACCACGGCCAGGGTGTTGTCTATGTCGTCGCCCACCACCTTCCTCACGCGGTCAATCGTCAGCATCTCGTCTATGTCTATGCCCGTGGTCTGGTAGTCGGGCACGCAGCCCAGGGCCGTCTTGTAGTTGCCGCCAAACTGGTCGTTGGGCGAGACGCAGGTGAGCTGATAGACGTCAAAATAGTCCTTGAGCGAGCTGATGGGCTGCTCGCTGAACAGGTGGTCCACAGCCTTGCCCATCACCTCGTCGTAGTGCCCGCTGGCTATGTCGAGGTCGGTGAAGCCGTCGCCCATAAGCACCATTTTTATGCCCTTGCCTTGGGTGTGCTCGTGCAGTAGCACAGTCTTCCCGTCGGCCGAATAGTCGGTAGAGGTGTAGTTGCTGTTCCTTCCCTCCTGGTGTATCCACAGCGTGTCGAGAGCCATGAAGTCGCCCTTGCTGTTGGTCATGGCCAGGAATATGCCGCCCGTTCGCGGTGTCTTGTCGGTATTGGGCAGCACGCGCAGCGTGTTGATCCTGCCCTCCAGCTCAGCGCGCGTCTGGGTGCCACTGCCCTTGGCAGACACAATCCACTCGTCAATGCCCTGGGTGACATAGAGGTTCAGGGTCTGCTGGCTGAGGTTGGTCACAAAGGCGATGTCGCTCAGCGTGCCACCCTCGGCGCCAACGGTGATGTCGGAGTTCAAAAAGAGCGCATAGTCGGCGCTCTGCCTCACGGTGACGGTCTTGCTCGTACCACCACAGCTTATCGTGAGACGTGCCGAGCGCAGGCTCTTGGTCTGGTTGATGGTAGTGGTGGTGAGCGTGATGGTGGTGGTGCCGGCCTGCCCCGACTGCGGCGCAAACGTGAGCCAGGCAGCGTCGCACGAGGCCTGCCAGCTGCCGTCGGTGGTAATGGTGAGCGTCTGGCTCTGGTTGGTGGCACTGGGCAGCTCCACCGTCTGGCTGCCCTGCACGGTCACGTTGCCACCGCCGCCACCGTCGTCGCCACAGCCTGTGGCAGCGAGCGTGAATAGCAGCACGAGCACCAGCGGCAAAATAGCCTTTTTGTTGCACAAAGTAAGTTTTTGTATCGTATTCATCCTATCTTCCATAGTTTTCTATATGCTTGTTTACGAGTGCAAAGATAACAAAAAGAAGTGACTTCTGTTAAAAAAACGTGGCAAATTGCAAGTTTTTTGTAAAATTAGTCGTTTTTTTGAAATTTATGTATTAATTTTGCCGACCAACAATAGGGCAACAACGCCCCATAGGCAAACCTGTTTGTGGGCGAAGCCACAGGCTGTAGCCCGTCTGAGAGCAATCTCAAACACGGTCAAGGACTAATACCAGCCAGATATATATAATAATATGTACGCGCGAGAAAGCTATGAAACAAACGAGTATAAAAAGTAATCATTATTAATTATAACCAAAAAGAGAGAGATTTATGAAAAAAAGACTAACTGTGTTCATGGCAGCCTTCTTCCTTTGCCTGGGAGGAGTGTTTGCCCAGACTAAGGTTACGGGTACAGTGCTCTCACAGGACGACGGCCAGCCGATTATCGGTGCGGCCGTTCAGGTTGTGGGCACCAAGACCGGCGGACTGACCGACGTGAACGGTCGCTTCCAAGTCACTCTGCCCGAGGGGAAGAACGACATCCGCGTGAGCTACCTCGGCTACGAGAGCAAGACAGTGCAGGCCAAGAATGGCATGCGCGTGTTCCTCAAGTCCGACTCCAAGTCGCTCGACGACGTGATAGTAGTGGGTTACGGCACCCAGCGCCGCGAAGCCAAGACCGGTAGCATCACCACCGTGTCGGGCGGCGAGATAGCCGACCTGCCCGCCACCTCGCTCGACAAGATGCTGGGCGGTAAGCTGGCCGGTGTGATGATTACCCAGCAGTCGGGCCAGCCCGGCTCCATGTCGAGCATCCGCATCCGCGGTACCAGCTCCATCAACGCTGGCAACAACCCGCTCTACGTGGTCGACGGTATTCCCATCATCAGCAGCGACGAGTACGAGATGGTCAACACGGCCAACGCCATCGCCTCCATCAACCCCGACGACATCGAGTCGATCACCGTGCTTAAGGACGCTGCCGCCGCCTCTGTCTACGGTTCGCGCGCTGCCAACGGTGTGATCCTCATCACCACCAAGAGCGGTAAGGAGGGCAAGAGCCAGTTCACTGTCAGGGCCAAGTTTGGTGTCTCCTCGCTGGCCAACGACAACGACTTCGGCATAATGACCGGCCAGGAGCTGCTGCAGTACCAGCGCGATGCCGTGATCAACGCTGGCAAGAACCCCGACGACCCCACCGCCGGTGCCAGCTACTACCGCCCCTACGAGCTGCTCACTCGCCCGCAGACCAACTGGATGGACCAATTCACCCGCAAGGGCAAGACCCAGGAGTATGAGGTCAACATGAGCGGTGGCTCGGCCAAGACGAAGTACTACAACTCGCTGTCGTACCACAAGACCGACGGTATCTACTACGGCATCGACTTCCAGCGCATACAGGGCCGCGTCAACGTGGACCACGAGATCAACAAGTATCTCACTACCGGCACGCGCGTCAACCTGGGCTACACCATGGCCAACGACGTGCCCATGCAGTCGCTCTACTACTCCAACCCCGCCTTCGCTGGCATGACCATCCTGCCCTGGACCGCCGCCTACGACGAGAAGGGCAACTTCAACTCCAACATACCGGAGAACTCCAACTCCAACCCGCGCGCCACAGCCGCCTACGACGACCAGTGGCAGAAGAACTACTTCCTCAACGGTAGCATCTACCTGCAGTGGAAGCCCATACGCCAGCTCACACTCAAGACCACCAACGCCGCCGAGCTCAAGTTCATCGAGAGCCGCCGCTACTGGTCGCTCGAGGCCCACAACTACGCCACGGGCTATCCCGAGCTGCAAATGATCGACAGCCAGTACCGCTCGCTCACCACGTCGAACACCGCCACCTGGGAGGACGTGTATGGAGAGAAGCACAACGTGCGCGTGCTGCTCGGCCAGGAGGCCAACCACTACCACTACCAGTACTTGTACGCCATGGCCGACAACCTCAACCCCCAGATTCCCTATCTGTCGTCCGGACAGTCGGCCAACCATCCCGTGGAAGACTACCTGATGAACCGCACGCTGCTCTCATGGTTTGGCATACTCGACTATAACTTCGACTCGCGCTACTACCTGCAGGCATCGATACGTTCCGACGGCAGCTCGCTCTTCGGCGAGAACTCGCGCTGGGGTACCTTCTGGTCGGTAGGCGCTTCGTGGAACGCCCACAACGAGGCCTTCCTCAAGAACGCGAAGTGGCTCGACGTGGCCAAGCTGCGCGTGAGCTACGGTGTCAATGGTAACAACGACATCACCGTCTACCAGCAGTACGGCACCTACGCATCGAGCAACTACAACGGCGTGACCGGCCTGCGCACCTCGACACCGGCCAACCCCAACCTGTCGTGGGAGAAGAACTACGCCTGGAACGTGGGTATCGACTTCCGCTTCCTGAAGCGCTTCTCCGGTAGCATCGACGTTTACTCGCGCAAGACCACCGACATGCTGCTCGACAAGTCGCAGTCGAGAACGTCGGGCTTCGGCTCTGCCACCACCAACATCGGCTCCATGCGCAACACGGGCGTTGAGTTCCAGTTCGACGCCGACATCATAGACAAGGGCGACTGGAAGTGGACTGCCGGATTCAACATTGCACACAACAAGTCGAAGATCCTCGAACTGGCCGGCGACGAGATGATGGACTACTCCGAGGACTCGCGCCTGCGCCACATCGTGGGCGAGAAGCTCTTCACCTTCTACCTCAAGGACTATGCCGGCGTGAACCCCGTCAACGGTGAGGCCCTCTGGCGCAACGATGCCGGCGAGCTGACCAACAACTACAACGACGCAGCCTGGGTGAAGTGCGGCAGCCCCGAACCCACCTACACCGGCGGTGTGAACACCACCGTGAGCTGGAAAGGCCTGCAGCTGAGCGTGGTGGGCGAGTTCAAGGGCGGCAACAAGGTGATGATCATCGAGAACCGCTACCTCACCAGCGACGGCAACCAGATGTCGATGAACCAGCAGAAGCACGCACTCGACTACTGGAAGAAGCCAGGCGACACAGGCGTCAACCCCAAGCCCATCGCCGGCAACGCCACCAACTCATACAGCTTCTCCTCGAACCGCTTCCTGGAGAAGGGCGACTACTTCCGCATCAAGGACATCACCCTGTCCTACCAGCTGCCAGCTAACCTGCTCTCAAAGATTGGCCTAAAGTCTACCCGCGTGTATGCCAGCGGACTCAATGTCTACACCTTCCACGATGTGAACTTCTGGGATCCCGAGCGCGGCATCGACGGTATCGGCTACGGCATCTATCCCGTGTCCAAGTCGTTCATCGTGGGTCTCGACCTGACCTTCTAAGCATAGCATAGTAGAACCCAAAAGAATAATCAGAAAACACCGAAAGATATGAAAAAGACTATTATAGGACTGGCCTTGATGGCCACCGCTGGCACGTTCACTGCCTGCAACGGCTTCCTACACGAGGAGCCGCTGATGAAGCAGAGCAATGAGCTGACCTATTCCACATTCGATGGTCTGGACAAGGCTGGCGCAGCACTCTACACCCGCATGCAAAGCCAGTACTGGTACGACGGCGAGTTTGTGCTGTCGTCGGAGCTGCGCGGCGGCAACGCCAAGAACCCGCTCTCCATACCTGGCTCGGGCCGATTCCGCAACGAGACCCAGTGGAACTTCAACGAGAACACCACCCTGAGCGGCCTGTGGAACTATGCCTACTACACCATCTCGTATGCCAACAACATCCTGAACAACATCGACGCCGCCGACAACAGCAACGTCACCGAGCAGGACGTGAACAACCTCAAGGCCGAGGCCCTCTTCGTGCGCGCACTCTGCCACTTCGACCTCGTCATCACCTTCGCACAGCCCTACACCGTGGCTCCTGAGAGCCTGGGCGTGCCCGTGGTGCTCGTCACCGAGAACGGAAAGCCCGCCCGCAACAGCGTGAAGGAAGTGTTCGACCAGGTGGTGAAAGACCTCACCGACGCCGAGAGCATGATCAGCGACACCTACTATCGCGAGGCCGGCACCGACCCCGCAGCGTCGGTATCGAAGGCCGCCATCCAGGCCCTGCTCTCACGCGTATACCTCTACATGGGCCAGTGGCAGCAGTCGGCCGACTACGCCACCAAGGTCATCAACTGCGGCAAGTACTCGCTGCTCTCCGGCAACGAATACCTCAGCATGTTCTCCGCTGCTGTAGCTCCCGCCGGGGGTGAGATTATCTTCGAAATCTTCGGCTCGAAGCAGAACGAATACTGGGACGGCTCTGGCTGGACCCACCTGTCGTACATCACCAGCTGGGGCAACGGCAACGACGGCTCTGGCGACGTGGGGGCCACCACCGACCTCATCAACCTCTACGAGGAAGGCGACCTGCGCCTGAAGCTCTTCGCCAAGAACGAGAACGACTGGCTCACCACGAAGTATGCCGGCAAGGCCGGCTCCGTGCCCCGCGAGACCAATATTCCCGTGCTGCGCCTGTCGGAGATGTATCTCAACCGCGCCGAGGCCATTTCCAATGGTGCCATAGTGAGCGGCGTAAGCGTGCGCTCCGACCTGGAGGCCATCGCCTCAAGGCGCAACGCCACCGTGCCGGCACAGTTCAGCGTGTTCGACGAGCGCCGCAAGGAGCTGCAGTTCGAGGGGCACATCGTCTACGACCTGGCCCGCACCGCCAAGCCGCTGAACCGCTCCGACTTCGACGGCACCGTCAATCAGAACATTCCTGCTGCACCCGACTACCGCTGGGCAATGCCTATTCCCAAGGCCGAGCGCGACGCCAACCCCAACATGGAGCAGAATACGGGATACTAATCCATTGAATTAAAGGTAAACGACAAAGATTATTTTAGAGACTATGAAAATATTCAAATTATCATACGGACTGATGGCCGCAGCGATGTTCACCATCGTGTCGTGCGACATCAATAAGTATCCTGAGTTCGACGATGCCGATGCCTTTGTGGCCATACAGACCACTACGGCCTCAGTGGCTGAGAACAATGGCAAAGCCATCGAGATTCCAGTCATGCTCACCTCGCTCAGCGGACTTTCTGGCTCGGTAGACTTCACCATCACGCCGGCCGAGACCGCCGGGGCCGTGGAGGGTGTCAACTACCGCATTGGCAACACCTCCAACACACTCACCTTCAGCAAGGAAAGCGCCACGCAGAACATCATCATCGAACCCATAGACAACGACACCTTCGGGGGCGACGTGAAGTTCACCATCACCCTGACCAACCCACAGGGCGTTGACCTGGGAGCCAACAAGAGCTGTGTGGTCACCGTCGAGGACGACGAGCACCCGCTCGCCTTCATACTCGGCACATTCACGGCCAAGGGCGTATCCTACTTCAACGGAGAGGAAGAGTGGGAAGTCACCCTGAGCAAGGATGCCGACGACCTGTCGAAGGTGTGGATCACCAACCTCGTGAAAGGTGGCTCCAGCCCCAACACTCCCGTCTACGGCATTGTCAACGAGGAGAAGACACAGATTCTCATCCCCGTGGCCCAGGAGATAGCAACGAACAGCGGCTACCCGCACATCCTGCTCGAGGGCTTCTACGGCAACCACCAGAAATACGGCATCGACGATGAGCACGGAGCCGATGGCGACGACATCGACACCGCTTCCGACATTCCTTCGGGCGACAACATCGTAGGTCTGATAGCTCCCGACGGTACCATCACCATCATCGACTGGATAGGGTCGCATGTCTATTCCGATGACGCTGCTACCGCCTCTGCCGGCTGGTTCAACATCGTGCAGCATGGCATCGTAATGAAGAAAAATTAAAACCACCATTATTAACGTTTGAACAATTATGAAGAAACTCATATATAGTTTAGCAGTGGTTCTCATGGGTCTGTCGAGCTGTACCAGCTTCGACGACCCCACCACCGAGAACTACGGTGCCGGCCCCGCCATCGACGTGAACATCACGCCAGGGGCACAGTCTGACTCGGTCTTCACCGTGAACATCACGCCTGCCGCCGGAACAGTCTACTATGCTTACATCATCGACGAGAACGACAAGGCAGAGGAGATTAACGGCTACACCATGCTCAAGGGTGGCTATGGCAACACCGTGGTGAACGTGGAGCAGCAACCCTCGCTCACCATCACCATCGACGAGGCCACACCCAACACCACCTACCAGGTCTATGCCGTGGCTGCCAACGACAAGGGCATCATAGGCGACGTAGTGGTGAAGAGCATCACCACTACCGACAAGCTTGCACCCGGCGAAGCCGTAGACATAGCAAAAGACACCGAGTCGGGAGCCGTTCAACTCACTTTCAAGGAGAGTCTGGTGCGCGGCACGGGTGCCGTGACTGCCAAGTACTACAAGGAGTGGGACATCTTGAACCCCGTTGACGTGGCTGCCGACAACATCACTGTCAACGTGGCAGGCAACACAGTGGAATTCGTTGCCTCTGACGTGCCCGACGGCGCCTACATCTGCTACAGCTACGAGGCTGGAGCCTTCAAGGACAACAAGGGCAACGCCTGCGAGCCTCTGCAGAGCGGACTCGACATGAACAAGGGCGTCTTCACCGGAGCATGGATCCAAAAGGACACCAAGGCCTTCGATGTCACCGACGAGATGGTGACAGCTCCTGAAGACGGTGCCCTCATTGCCAACCTGGCCGACTTCAAGGGCGAGATTACCTTCCCGTTCGACATCTATCGCAACGATGAGTATGTGCAGGCAGGCGACCTGGCCGTCACCTTCACCAGCGAAGCCAAGACTGCCACCTACAAGCTGACTGCCAGCGACTGGAGCGTTGACGGAAAGGTGCTCAGCTTCAACCTGCCCGCTAATGCCATCGGCGAGGCTGGCGACCTCATCACAGTGAGCCTGATTGAAGGCGCCATTACCGATGTCTATGGCAACCCCAACAATGCCTTCACCAGCAAGACTTCCTGGAAGTACTTCTCCATGACCAAGGAAATGGCCTTTGGAAGGTTCTCCCTGGACATAACCTACCAGGGCAAGGCATCAAACCTCGGTAACTTCTCCATCGTTGACGCTGCCACGGAGGAACAGCCCACGCAGCTTCTGTTCAAGGACTTCTACCTGGAGGGGTCTGAGCTGACTGGCTACTACGACCTCAAGGCCGGTAAGGTCTACATGAACGACGGACAGGTGGTTGGCCTGTACACCAACAGCAAGGGTACTACCTACGGCCTGGTATTCTACAATGCCGACAACGACACCGACGATGAAGTGCCTGTTCCATTTACCGTCAATGCCGACGGCTCGATGGTGGCCGATGCTGTATGGGGCATGTATGCCTACTCTGAGGACTTCTCAGAGCCGCTTGGATGGTTTGAGATTGCTCAGACCAGCGCCTTTAATCCTATCGAGGCCAACAGCGCACGCAAGGTTAGCGGAAAGTTCCTCTCCGTGAAGAAGGCTGCCAAGAAGACCATGAAGCTGAGCAAGGCCGCACGCAACTCGAAGAAGCGCGTTAGCAAGTAATAACATCCCAACAAAAGTCCTCTTTCGCCGCTGTCACGCAAACAGGGCGAGAGGGGGCTTTTTGGTTTTATCTCTTTTCAATAGCAAAATGAAGACTACAAAGACTACACTCTTGATGGCAGCACTGCTGCCCATAGCCCTACAGGCCGCCGAGGTGAGCCAGGAGCGTGCCGCCGCCACCGCACAGGCCATGGTGGCCGACCGCGTCGACGGCTTCAACACCGAGGTCAAGGCGGTGCAGACCGTGAGCTACCAAGGGCAGAAGGCCTACCACGTGGTGCTGTTCACCCACGGCGGGTGGGCGCTCATAGCCGCCGACGACCTGTCGCAGCCCCTGCTGGGCTACAACAGCGAAGGCACGTTCACCACCGACGACATGCCCGACAACGTAAAGGGCATGATGGACTGGTATGCCCAGCAGGTGACAGACAACGCCCGGCTGGGCGGCGCGCGCCACGCGGGCTGGACCCTCGCCTCGCGCCCGGCCCAGGCCCGTGGCCATCGGGCAGCAAGCAACAAGATAGAACCCCTCATCAAGATATGCTGGAACCAGTCGGGCGTCTACCAGAAGTACTGCCCCAAGAACGCCAGCGGACAGGCCATAGTGGGCTGCGTGGCCGTGGGCATGGCCCAGGCCATGAGCGTGGCCAAGTGGCCCGACCGCCCCGTGGGCAGCTACGGATACACCAGCAAGGCCTTCGGCTCGCTATACGTCGACTACGACAGTGAGCCAGCCTACAACTGGAACGCCATACTCAGCGGCGCCAACAACTACGACGACGTGGCGCGACTGCTCTACCACTGCGGCGTGAGCGTGAACATGGACTACGGTGTCGACGGCTCAGGAACACAGACGCACTACATCGCCAACGCCCTGCAGCGCAACTTCAAGTACCCCAAATCGGTGAAGTACTATAGCCGCGACAACTATGCCGGCGACTGGAACGAGCTAATACTCAACGAGCTTAAGGCCGGACGGGCAGTAGCCTACAGCGGAGCTGACCTCACCAAGGCCTACGGACACTGCTTCAACCTCGACGGATACGACGGAGAGTTCTACCACGTGAACTGGGGATGGGGCAATCCTAACAAGTACAACGGATACTATCCCCTCAACGGACTGAAGGACACGCGCATGGACTGCAACTACACCTCGCAGCAAGGCGTCGTGGTGGGCGTGCGCGCACCATCGGAGCTGCCCAGCGACATACTGCTGTCGCGCACAGCCGTGCAGGCCATGCAGCCGGCTGGAACGGTGGTAGGCGACGTGGTGGTGGAGAGCGAGGCCGAGAACCCCACCTACAACTTCACCGTGAAAGGCCCCTACAGCGTCGTACTGCACACCAACATGCCAGCACCCTTCAAGGTGGAGAACGGACGGCTCGTGACCACCGAGGAGCTGCAGCTTGCCGACGGAAACCGCGAGATAGAGATTACCGCCACCAACACCAAGAACAAGGGTAGCGTGACGCGCCACTTCACCATACAGGTCACCGCCACCGACGGCATACGCCTGGTGCAGACGGCAGCCGACGTGGTGAGCGAGCAGGGCTACAGCCTGTCAGGCACGGCCCGTAGCCAAGAGGCCAAGGGCATCACCATCGTGCGCCAGAGACTGAGCGACGGCTCGGTGAAGACAGTAAAGCGAATCGTGAAATAAGACAAACACCACAAAGTCCTTTCGTCTGTGGCGCGGCCTAACAGGCCCACACAGCCAAAGGATAGGGGAAAACAATTAAAATCACTTTCACCCATGAAAGCCATCAATGCCATCGTAGCAGCACTGCTGCTCACCCTCAGCGCCAGCGCGCAGAAGTATGAGCCCAACACGAAGTGGCCCTACCTGTACGAGGACTTCACGCCCGGCACCATCTACTTCGAGAGCAACGAGAAGTCGGCTGCCGACCTCAACATTCACCTCTGGGGCAACGTGCTCCACTACATCAAGCCCGACGGCAAGATCTACCAGACCGACGAGAGCAAGGTGGTGCGCGTGGAGATAGGCACCGACGCCTACATCTTCAGCGACCACAAGCTGGTGAAAATCGTGGCCACCGAGGGCACCAACCTGCTGGTGAAGCTCACGCGCGGCGACTTCGACGCCATGCGCTCAAGCGGCGGAGGGGCCTACGGCTCAAGCCTCAACTCGTCGGCATCGCGCGACCTGTCGTCGCTCGGCCTCGACCTCGGGGGACTCAACAACCCCGAGCTGGGACTCATGCTCCAGGAGAAGCACGAGGGTCGCACCATACCCCTCGTAGAGCAGTACCTCTTCATCGTAGGCGGACAGCAGATAGAAGCCACGAAGAAGGCTGTGGAGAAGCAGGTGGGCAATGCTCGCGAAGCCGAGTTGTCAAAATTTCTGAAAGACAACAAAATCAAGTGGAAGCGTGAGGACAGCCTACAGAAGGTGCTCAAGTTCCTCTCCGAATAAGCCCGCTACAAGGCAAAAACGCCACCTGCCACCCACCCAGAGCAGAGCGTCTCTCAAAAGTCAGTGCTTTACGAAAAATAGTCACTGACTTTCGCGCAAAAAGCACTGACTATTTTTCAATAGTCAGTGCTTTTTGCGCAACACCTGCTGTGTACTGATTTTGGTTGACAGTTTTGTTCGTTATTCCTAATTGGGTTTACACTTTACTTTTCTTATTCCTATACAGGTTGTCAGTTCTGTGACTTTATTCCTGTTTCGGTTTACACTTTTG
>Ga0247608_10004839_pt1 | contig 14861 bp, 16 predicted proteins | sample 176DNAGHGlowgp2_FD_193490 | JGI IMG/M metagenome (GOLD analysis project Ga0247608, IMG submission 193490) | Sheep rumen microbial communities from Palmerston North, Manawatu-Wanganui, New Zealand - 1766 DNA GHGlow gp2 | ecosystem: Host-associated > Mammals > Digestive system > Stomach > Rumen ...
GCCGCTACACAGCTGGCACAGCGTCCTGAGAACAAGGGTAAGAAGATCGTAGCTCTGTTGCCTGATACCGGCGAGCGTTACCTCTCTACCGTGCTCTATGCTTTCGATGAGTACCCACTCTAAACATCATATCAACAAGTAGGTATACACACCTATCCAATATAAAAGACGACAGTTCCGGAGAAATCCAGACTGTCGTCTTTTATTATGCCAATATCGCAAACATCCATATACAATATACGGATTAGCGAGCAGAGGACATTACGGTCTTATCTGTCCGTCGCCCTCTATTATCCATTTGTATGTGGTGATCTCTGCAAGTGCCATAGGGCCGCGTGGACCTAGCTTCTGCGTAGAGATACCTATCTCTGCGCCCAGACCGAACTGTGCACCGTCGGTGAAACTCGTAGGGGCATTCCAATATACGCAGGCGGCATCAACCTCCTTCTGGAAGCGCTGGGCAGTCTCCTTGTTCTCTGTTATGATTGCCTCTGAGTGACCGCTGCTGTACTTGCGGATATGCGCCAGTGCGTCATCGAGTGAATCAACCACCTTGATAGAGAGGTCGTATGACATCCATTCCTTACCATAGTTGTCATAGTGGAACTGCACCTTGTCCTTCATAGGCTCTATCAGTGCAGGTATGTCTGCCTCACGGTCCTTGTGTACCAACAGGCAGTCGAGGGCATTGCATACAGATACGCGGCGTGTCTTGCCGTTATTCACTATGCGCCTACCCTTCTCCAGGTCGCCGTCCTTGTCAAAGTAGGTGTGCACCACGCCGGCTCCGGTCTCAATTACCGGTACCTTTGCGTTGTCGCGCACAAACTCTATCAGTTTCTTGCCGCCACGAGGTATGCAGAGGTCTATGTAGCCCACTGCGTTGAGCATCTCGCCCGTTGACTCATGAGTGGCTGGCAGAAGGTTTATCACGTCAGGGTTGATGCCTTCCTCTACGAGTATCTGCTTTATCATAGCCACGATGGCGCGATTTGAATCGTCGGCATCCTTGCCGCCTTTCAGCACGCAGGCATTTCCACTCTTAAAGCAAAGTGAGAACACGTCGAACGATACGTTAGGCCTTGCCTCATATATCATGCCTATTACACCGAAAGGTACAGACACACGGTAGAGCCTCAACCCGTTCTCCAACGTATGGTCACAGGTGATGTGGCCCAGTGGTGAGGGAAGGTCTGCCACGTGGCGCATGTCGCTTGCTATGCCGTCAAGGCGCTCCTTTGTAAGTTGCAGGCGGTCATACAGCGGATTCTCTTTGTCCATGCGACTGAGGTCCTTGGCGTTAGCCTCAAGGAGCATGTCAGACTGCTTGCCTATCTCGTCGGCTATGCGACGCAATACGGCATTCTTCTTCTCATCACTAATAAGCGCCAGCGAATAACTGGCATCTTTCGTCTGTTGGAATTGTATGTTCATGACTATTTGCTTTGTATTCTCTCTATTACGGATTAGACTTGCCCTCTCCCCTTGCTCTCTTTCCTATTCGATTGCAAAGGTAGTAAGTTTTTATGAAACAACAAAATAATTTGTTCAAAATCCTATTAGCGGTAAGAAAGAAAACAGGTTCCACCATGTTGCTGGTGAAACCTATTCTCGTATCTTACAATATATCTTTACTCAATGCTTGCAGAAGTCTGCGACGGATTATTTCGCCTTGAACGATGTGATAATCTTGTCGAAGAGTGGCTTGTACTTAGCCTCATCCTTTTTGGCGAATTTGAGTTCGCCGACAAACACGCGTTTGTCAGGTGTGTTTACGAGATATGATATCTTGACAGCTGGCACGTCATCCTCCTCGCCTTCAGCGATGAAATAATATGACTTGCCTTTGATGACCAGCGGACCTGCCTTCCAGCCTGTAGGCTCTCCGAATGATTTCTCTGTCATCATTCTCATGCCTTCGCCGTATTCTTTTAACTGCTCGTTAGTGTATTCAAGCTTGTCCTCTGAAACTGATGCACTGAAGAAATTAGGCGTATCCTCTATCTGTGCATTAAAGGCTTCGTCCATCCATTGCTCCTGTGCCACGAAGTCGGCAGGATACTGGCAGCTGAACAATTTTCCGTCAAAAATCTTCAAACTTGGATTCTGTGCATTTGCCACCATCGTCATGGCTGCAAGCAGCATAAACATAAATACTTTTTTCATAATTGTTTGGGTTTTGTTAATATTAAATTGTACGGAGTTACCCGCATTATCAAAGATTAAGGTGGGTTTTAAAAATTCCCACGAATTAAATTAGTTTATTATATGAATATCATTATGTCATATTTTTGTTTTCTTTCAGTGCAAACTGTTAGCTTCTGCGGTCACATAGCCCGCTATGCTTCCTTATCAGCTAACATTTTGCCCTTGAAACAAATTCAAAAATCTGACAGCGGGAATTATTAGAACCCACCTTATTTGTTTTATTTTTAGCAAGGAAGATAAATCACGCTTTTACCCTTAAACCACTCCTCTTTAAACCAAGTGGATAGCTCGGTACTTTCTGCGATATGCCTAAATGGTTTGATTTCTTCTTGAAGGTCACCACCTTTAAGGCAGAATATACCATTCGGCATTGCGTTCTTTTGTTTCTTTGATACGTTCTTGCGTACTATCTTTACGAGGTCGGGTAGGGGCATGACGGCTCTTGAGACGATAAAATCATACAGTCCCTTCTCCTCTTCACCGCGTCGTTGCTCTGCAACTACGTTCTTCAGTCCGATAGCATTGCTAACCTCGTTGCACACGCGTATTTTCTTTGCAGTGCCATCGATAAGCTTAAACTGGCATTCAGGAAATAATATAGCAAGTGGTATGCCGGGGAAACCACCTCCGCAACCGAAATCAAGTATTTTGGTGTCTTCCTTAAATCTTAAGGCTTTTGCTATGCCGAGAGAGTGTAAAACATGGTGCTCGTAAAGGTTGTCAATGTCTTTACGCGATATGACGTTGATTTTGCTGTTCCAGTCGTGGTACAGTTCATCAAGCATGGCAAACTGTTGTTTTTGTTTTTCTGTCAGTGTGCTGAAATATTTGTTTATTATATCCATTAGATTTGTATTTTATCAATTTTATGATCGTCTTTTATATGTGTGCACCGAGATTTGCAAGGCGCGACGTCAGTTCATCTTTCGTTATGTTTTCAAGTGATTCTGCCGGAAGATACTTTGCGATGTCACCTTTTTCATCGTGTACGATTTCTGCAAGTATGTGAGTCCTCTGCAAATCATAGAGAATGTCGTTGGCTATTCTCATGGGGATGTTCATTTCCTTCTTAATCTCCTCTATTGTAATGGCTTCTTTGCCTTCATTGAATCTGCAGGCTATTAAATTTATGATACGCCATGATATGTCTATTCTTGAATTGAAACTTATTTCTTGCGGAATGCTACTAAGAAAATATTCAGAGTTTTGGCGTGAATAAGCAAGTTCTGCACCAATTAGGCAGATAATCCATGAAGCCTGTAGCCATAATAGGAAGAAGGGTATTATGGCGAATGAACCGTATATGGCATTATAGTTGGATATCCATATCTGAGAATTAATGTATATGGATTGGAAAAGCTGCATAGACATGCCGGCAAGTATTCCTGGAAAGATTGCGGATTTCAGCTTTACTTTAGTGTTTGGCATGAATACATACAGCGAGGTGAATGCTATGGAAAGTAGTATGTATGGCGATAGTTTGATGGATAGGGACATTATAGGACCAAGTACTATGATGTCCTTTAATTGATGATTCAGGGCGGCAACAAGGAGAGATAAGCCGGAACTGATGACAATGACAATAGGAATAAAGAATAGTAACGCAACATAGTCGGTTATGGTCCTGAATATGCTTCGTTGCCTTTTTACTTGCCAAATATCATTAAAGGTGCTTTCAATGTTGGAGATCAGCATCAATGTAGTCCATAGCATGAATAACAGACCAATGCCAAGGAATACTCCTTTCTGTGTGTGTATGAGATATGAATTTACAAAACCTATGATTGTTTCTGCAGCCTCAGGTTGCGACGATAGTGAAGTCTTGAACCAATCTTCAATGTAAATAGAATAGCCGAAACCTCGTGCAATGGCAAATACGACTGCCAAAATAGGCACAAAAGCAAGTAACGTAGAATATGTCAGGTTACTTGCAGCTCCTATTATGCGCTTTTGGTTGATGTCTTGCCACAGTGCATTACAGAAAATAATTATTGACGCATAGATTTTCTTTATTTCCATTTATAAAAAAGGAGAGCAGTGCTCCTATAAGCCGGGTTCTGTAGCCTGTTATGTCTCTCGATAAAACAGGTGTTCCATCATTTATCTAACCCTCAAGTCACCTTGAGGTTTCAGCGTTCTACCCTCCATCGTAAGGCTATGCCTATCGGGCGAGCAACCCTATCATGACGATGGTTTACTTGAACTTACAGCCTCCAGCAGACACAGCCCGGTGATCACCCACCGGCTGGTGGTCTCTTACACCACCTTCTCACCCTTACCTCATCAAGTAGTCTTGTGAGGCGGTTGTTTTCTTCTGCCTTAGACCTACTGTCACCAATAGCTTGTAGTTTCGCAAGTGGAGTGCTCTGTGCTGCCCGGACTTTCCTCTCGTATAAAATACCAGCGATAGAACCGGAGCACTGCCATCCTATATGTTATTTGTTACTATATTTACTTCTTTTTCTTGGAGATGCTTTTCTTTTTGCTACCGAATTTACGATATAGCTTCCAGCCAAGCAAGGCTCCGTCTATTATTCCTGCAGAATTAGTCAGGAATGATATCGCGCGTTGAGTGGGCGATGCAACGGCTTTCGTTGGTTCTGAGTGAAACAAGTCATTCCATATTCCTGCCAATCGATCTTCGCTTTTGTTAAGTTGCTTCTTGATTTCAGCTTGCCTTATTCTTAAAGTCTCAAGGGAGTCTATCGTCAAGTTTCCTTCTTGTAAGGATATGTTTTTGTTCATAATACAACGGGCGGTTATTCTTCTGTATGTGTATTGTCACTCAGTAAGATGTTTACAAGAAAACGTACCAGTGGGCGCTCTATCCATTTGTGTCGTTTACAGTAAATTAAAAGCAACAAAAGCAGATAGAAGGCACTGACTATAAGAAAGCCTATAGGGAGAGACCCCGTGATAGGTTCTAACGCATATGCGGCTGCGAATGAAAGATAGATAAGAGTCATGATGACAAGAATGAATAATACAATAAAGAGTATTAATGCCGTGCAGATTTGCACAACCTTATCTATTATATCTATTTTAGTGTACTCTTTTCGTATTGTCAACCACTGTTTCGCTTCTTCTACGAAATCCGCAATATGTTCAATGTTCTTGTCGTTCGAAAACATGAATCTTATCTATCTTTTTAATAAAATGTTGAATTATTATCCCTCGATAAGCTCGTCGGCAAGCTCTTCTGCCTCTTTGCTGGTAAGGTTGATGTTGTGCTTGTCACAAAAATCCTTAACCTTCTGCTTTATGTTTGGGAAATCATGCTTGTCACAGAAATCTTTTACTGAGTCCTGAAGCTTTGCGCGTGTGTCCTCACCTTTTTCTGGTGCAAGGAGAAGTGCAGCTGTTGCTCCCGCTACTGCACCGCCGACTATTGCGGCGATATAACCAAATGCTTTCATACTAATAGTCGTTTTTAATGGTTAATGTAATACGTTTATTATGTAATTAATTGCAAATGTAGTAAAAAAATCGTTGAATAGAGCAACAAAATGTGTTAAAAAAGGCGAAAAGCCTAAAATTCTCTCTTTTTTTTATTACCTTTGTGGCATAAATTATTATAAAGTAACTATTTTTTTAATAAATCCATAAAAAATGAAGAAATACTCTATCGTTTGTGCAGCTTTTTGCATGGCACTAACATTCGCCTCTTGTGGAGCATCAAAAGAAAGTGCTTACCGTAAAGCCTATGAAAAGGCAAAGGCCCAGGAACAGGCGCAGCAACAGCAGCAGGATGCCTATACGCAGCAACCATACGGACAACAGCAATATGTACAGCAGAATCCTGTACAATATCAGCAGCCACAGCAGCAATATCAGCAGCCAGTTCAACCACAGCAACAATACCAGCAGCCAGTTCAGCAGCCACAGCAGTATCAGCAGCCGGTTCAGCAACAGCAGCCGGCTCCTTCTGTGACCCAGTTGGAGGCTCCTACTCAGAATAAGGTGGTAACCACTACTGCGCCAGTGCAACAGGTTGCCACGACATCTAGTAATTCAAGCAATGGACTGAAGGCTTTCTCTGTGGTGGTAGGTGCGTTTGGTGTGCGTGCTAATGCAGAAGGACTCCAGAATACATTGAGGAATGCCGGATATTCTGGTGCGCAGGTTATATATGACGGTAAGATGTATCGCGTTATAGCTTCTACGTATGACGTAAGGGAAAGCGCAGAGAAAGACAAGAATGCTCTTAAGTCTCAGTATTCTGGCGCTTGGATTATGGCGAAGTGATTGTAGCTTCAAGAAAAATACATAAACATTGGCGAGAATATTAGCAATAGACTATGGGAAAAAGCGCACCGGGCTTGCTGTGACAGATGTGTTGCAGATAGTGCCTGGTGCGCTTGACACTATAGAGACGAAGTCGCTCATGGCTTTCTTGACAGATTATGTAAGTCGTGAAGATGTAGAGCGGGTTATTATTGGAGAACCGAGGCAACCTAATGGCGAACCATCGGAAAACTTGCAGCGTGTATTACAGTTTGAGGCTCAATGGCGTAAGGCACACCCCGAAATACCGATACAAGGCTATGACGAGAGATTTACTTCTGTATTGGCCCATCGTACTATGATAGATGCCGGTTTGAACAAGAAGACTCGTCGTGATAAGGCCATCGTTGACCGAATATCGGCAACCATAATACTTCAGGATTATTTAAACTCAAGAAGGTAAAGACACTAAATAAGAATAAACCAGATATGATATTACCTATATATACATACGGACAGCCTGTGTTGAGAAAGGTCGCACAGGATATAGACAAGGATTATCCAGAATTGGATGTGCTGATTAATGATATGTGGGAGACTCTCGCTTCAAGTGAGGGCATAGGATTGGCAGCTCCACAGATAGGCAAGGACATTAGGCTAGTTGTAATAGACCTTGATGTGCTGAAGGACGATTTACCTGAATATGATGGATTCAGAAAGGTGTTTATCAATGCGCATATCGTGGAGTATGACGAAGAAAACACCTCTACGTCAGAAGAGGGATGCCTGTCATTGCCATCTATTCACGAGAAGGTGGTTCGTCCTACTCGCATACATGTAAGGTATCAGGATGAGGAATTTAAAGAGCATGACGAGTGGGTAGAGGGATATCTTGCCAGGGTCATGCAGCATGAGTTCGACCATTTGGAAGGCAAAATGTTCATAGACCACTTGTCAGCACTTCGCAAGCAATTGATAAAGTCCAAACTTCGTGCATTGTTGCAGGGACGTTTCCGCTGCGGATATAAAGTAAAGGCACCAAAGGTAAAATAAAGTCAGAGTAAGGATAATTCATGTCTTCACAGGCTTTGGTATGAAGTTTATAGCGAGACATCTTGATACACTGATTATGAATGTAGGCTGGGTGATTGTTCTCGGTCTTATTTCATTGCCTGTCAGTGCGCAATATAATGTGGAGCGTCTTTTGCTAAGTGGCAAAGTCGCCCTGCATTATGAGGATTATGTATTATCCATACAATATTTCAACCAAGCAATAAATCAAAAGCCGTATCTGTGGGAACCTTGGCAGTTGCGTGCTATATCAAAGTATTATTTGGAGGATTGGCAAGGTACAGAAGATGATGCGACGGTAGCCATACAGCTTAATCCATACATTACTTCGCTTTATGACCTCAGGGGAATATCTCGTATCAAGCAACACCATTACGAAGATGCAATAGCTGATTATACCAAGGCAATATCCTTAGATGCAAACAATAAAGGCTTTTGGTATAATCGCGCAGCGTGTTATGTAGAAAGTAAAAACTATGAAGCTGCAAAGCTACAGATTGATACGATAGTTTCAAGGTGGAGCAACTATGCCCCTGCATATCTTATGATGACAGAGGTGCTTCTAAATAGCGGTGATACGGTAAATGCCTTGAAATGGTTGGATGACGGACTGAAGATAGAACCTCACAATGGAGAGGCATGGCGTATGAAGGCCTACATCGCATTCTCAAAAGAACAATGGAGTGAAGCCGAACAGTGTTTCGGAAAATCATTGCACTATAAGCCTAAGGATGTTCCAAGTTATATTAATAGGGCACTTGCGAGGCTCAGGTTGAATAATCTTAGGGGGGCAATGTCTGACTATGACACAGCAATAGAACTTGCACCAAATAATTTCCTTGCACACTATAACAGGGGATTGTTAAGACAGAATGTTGGTGATTATAATCGTGCAATAGAGGATTTTGATTATGTGTTAGAGATAGAGCCTGGTAATATCATGGCGTTGTTTAACCGTGCGACATTACTTGATCAGGTAGGCGAACTTCGCAAGGCTATAAGAGACTATTCGGCAGTTATAGATAAATTCCCAAATTTCTGGACAGGACTTAGTCATAGGGCGGCATGCTATAGAAAGCTTGGGCAGATAGCAAAAGCTGAGAAAGACGAATTTCGCATATTCAAGGCTCAAAACAATAAGCATTTGGGAATACAGCAACGTTGGAGTAGTAAGAAACTCGCTGCAATGCGTAAGCTGAGTGATATAGATCCTGAGAAATATAATCAGTTTGTCGTTGAGGATGCTTCTGTGTCTGATCATGAGTATAAGAGCGAGTATAGGGGTAAGGTGCAGAATCGTCAAGTTACGGAATACTATCAACCATATATAGCATTAACGTGCATCAGAAAAACGGATGAAGTTAAGGCACAAGTCTATTATGACAATAATATAGACTGTTTCCTTGAACACCTAAGGGCTGTTCCAGGAATGTCTGATTTACAGATGCCTATTTTAGGAAACGTCGGTGAAGGTACAGGTACATCAACGTTTGAGTTGGTAGATGCCATTACTTCGTTGATGGATAAGCAGACGGATGTCAAGACAAGGAAAATGCTTGCGTTATATAGGAGCATTGCATATTCTTCTGCGCAAAATTACCAGGAAGCATTGAATGATATAGACAAGGTCCTTGATGATGGTGATGATGTCGTCGCATTGTGGCAGAAGGCAATATGTATGGCAATGATTGCTGAATATGAGCATCATTCTTCCCAGATGGATGCCTCGATAAGAGGTGCTGCAATAATGGAAATGTTTAAGCAGTTAAAAGCAAAGACAGGTGAGACTCCGATATTATTATATAATGAGGGAAGCTACTATGCCAGGAAAGGGGAATATGCAAAGGCAGTAGAACTTTTTACACGTGCAATAGACATGGATAATCAGTTCTCCTATGCTTACTATAACCGCGGTTTGGTATATATGCACACCAAGGAAACCAACAAGGCAAAGCTTGACTTCGGTAAGGCTGGCGAGTTGGGGCTTTATGGTGCATATAGTTTATTGAAAAAACAAAAATAAGAAAGGGTAGATATACAATGATTCGTTTTATTATTTCAGTATTTCTTTTTTCTTTTAGCGTGATAATGAGCGCAGGGAATGTAGGAGAGATGTTTGTTGCTATGCCTGACTCGGTAATACCTTATATTAATAAGGAACTGCGTCAAGATTTAGTGAATATGAAGAATATTGATCCGGAGACGAATGCCAGCCTTGCTACGATGTTCAAGTCTAAGATTGTCTTGAAAAACATTTCGGATAACATGTTGACTTTTGATATTGGTAGCGTAGGTTTTGAAATGGCTCGTCTGAAGAGTAGTGACAATGGTGACAGCATATATTGTCTGTTGCGTACCGTGGCAACTCCGGAGAAGGAAACGTATATATATTTGTATGATAAAGATTGGAAGTTGTTGCGCCAGTTGGACTATGGTGATATGGATTTCCTTAAGAAGCCCGATACAATGCAGGTGGATGAATATCAGGAGTTAACCTCCATGGCGGAGTTTACCTTGATAGAGGCTCATTTTGGTGAACAACCTGAAGTTTTGGAACTGATATGTGACTTTCCGATGCTTACGGCAGATGAAAAGAAACGAATTAAAGCCTTTGGTTTGCAAAGAAAACTAAAATGGGACGGCGAGAGTTTTAAATAATGTAAAATACGATGCGAAATATTGACAAATGTTTTGCATTTAAAGAAAAATAATGTAACTTTGTATCGTGTTTTTCATGGTATTAGATTATTAAGGTTAACAAAGATTGGTTGTCGTGAGACAATCAATTTTTTTTTGTATATATAGCTTCCGTTTATTGGTGAAGCCCGTTTTTGTTTTTATCTACTATCTCTCCCAGTATTTCTGTAGGCTTGAATGCCTTGGCGCATATATTGTCTTGCCATACTCTGCCATCTTCAACACCGCAACCGTTGTTCATTATTGCAAAAGCTATGAGGTGTTTGTCTTTTCCTATAAAGTATCCGGCAAGAGTGCTTACACCTCCATTGCGTGTCAGTGTGCCGGTCTTGCCACGTAGCTTGCCTTGTATTTCTGGTTTTTTCATACGGTTGTATAGTGTTCCGTCAATTCCTGCCAGAGGCATGCTTTGCAATACTTCCTTATATATAGCTGGTCTTTTTGCAGAATAAGTCAGCAGCTGTACGAGTACTTGTGGTGTCATTCTATTGTCGGGGCACAAACCACATCCATCGTCAAAGTGTCCGACAAAGTCGGGATTGACACCAATTTCCCTGCTGAGGAAATTTTTTAATACGCGTTTGCCGTTATCCCTGTAGTTTCCATTTTTGTCTATGATGTATCCGAGAGGGTAGAGTAGTGCCTCTGCATTAATGTTTGATGAGTTTTTCAGAGCCTTGTCGACGATGTTGCGTATTTTACATCCGTTTTCGGCAATAAGCGTAGCTTCGCTTGGGATTAGTCTGCCAAAGCGAATTTCGCCGTTCACAACCTTTATGCCTTTCATTCGTAATGCAGAACTAATCTCGGTTTTCATGCGAGGCAAACCTTGTAGTACAAGTCCCATGTACCTGGTGCGGAGATCTCCAATGATCCAATGTTCCTCGTGATTCATAGGTTCTGTAAATACCATGTCGATGACTACGTCTCCCTTGATAGCCTTTATTCCTCGTGTGTTCAATGCCTCAACCATTTGATTCAAAGTGTCACGGTTGAAGAATGTGTCAAACTGAGTCTTAAGCGTGATGTTGCCGTTTAGGGTGTCACCGTTTATGCTTCCCGAAATGTAAAGCCTGTTGCGAAACATCCTTTCAGCTCCGAAATATCTTAGTGATGTGATACAGGTTAGCAGTTTCAGACATGAAGCAGGAATCATCAAACTGTCTTTGTTGTATGAGAACACTTCTTTCTGGGCAGTAATGTCATATACATCTATACCCAGTTTTCCACAAGGAGGGGTTGTGGCAATAAAAGAGTCAATTCTCAATTTCAGACTATCGTCTATTGGTATTATTAGTGTCGTGTCGTTTTCTCGTTGTGCAGAATTGTTTCCACAACTGCTTGTTGTGACTATAGATATCATAGCAATTGCCATGACAATAAAAAGCGTTGACAGATTTCTTTTCAAGTCAAGTCTCCTTCCTTGTAGTTTAAAGGCAAGACGGCTTTTTGCCGTCTTGCCTCACTCTTCTCAGTTTATTATAGTTTACTTAAAGTATCTCTTGTACAGTCCCTCGAAACCTTTGCCGTGGCGGGCTTCATCCTTAGCCATTTCGTGTACGGTGTCGTGGATGGCATCCCAACCTTGTGCCTTTGCATTTTTTGCTATGCGGAACTTGTCCTCACATGCACCAGCCTCAGCATTCATGCGCTTTTCCAGGTTTGTTTTTGTGTCCCATACAACGTCGCCAAGCAGTTCTGCAAATTTGCTAGCATGCTCAGCCTCTTCCCATGCATAGCGTTTGAAAGCCTCTGCAACCTCTGGGTAGCCTTCGCGGTCAGCTTGTCTGCTCATGGCGAGATACATTCCTACTTCTGTACATTCGCCCATCCAGTGTGCGTTAAGGTCTTTACGCATTTCCTCGTCTATACCATATTCGTTAGCTATGCCTATAACGTGCTCCTGTACGAAATTGATACCACCTTCAGTTTCCTCAAGCTCTTTGAACTTAGAAGCAGGGACCTTGCATTGTGGACATCTCTCTGGTGGTTCTGGGCCTTCATAGATGTAGCCGCAAACCGTGCAAATAAATTTCTTGTTCATAGTGTTGTTGTTTTAAAATTGTAAATGTTTTTACATAATATCAGTGCAAACTTATACAAAAGATTTGTCTTTACAAAATTTCTATGATTAAATTAATGCTTTTTTATGTTTCTTAACTTGTTTGGAAGCCCATTCGTTTTGTCCTTGTGACAAAGAGTTCCTTCTCTTTATTCCATCAGGAAATCTATTTTCCGCACATCTTTCCTTAATTATGCTTTTTGATGTTGAGAGTATTTGGAATAGCGTCAATATAATACTAAGACGATGTTTCAGCAGAAGTATTGAACCACTATATTCAGTCTGCTATATGCCTGAAAAGTTAAATGATGTAAAATAGCGACTGCAAAATAGGCATTTATTATATTAGAAAAAAAAAAAATGCTACCTTTGTAATCTAAACGATTAGAAAAACACCTACGTTTATATATAAACTAACAAACAAAATTACAATACATATTTATTATGAGTAACACAAAGGAGAAACTCTTTAGTGAGTTTCAGGCACCCACAACTCAGGAGTGGCTTGATAAGATTCAGGTGGACCTGAAGGGTGCTGATTTTCAGAAACGCTTAGTATGGCGTACGCCAGAAGGTTTTAATGTTCAACCTTTCTATCGCAAAGAGGATGTGGAGAAGTTGCAGACTCCAGACTCCTTGCCTGGCGAATATCCGTTTGTCAGAGGCAACAAGAAGGATGATAACACGTGGTACATCAGGCAGGAGATAAAAGCTGACGATGCAAAGGAGGCTAATGCCCATGCCCTCGATATCCTGAATAAGGGTATAGACTCGTTGTCATTCAAAATTCCAGGCAAGAAGGTGAGCGCCGAGTTCGTGGCACAGCTGCTTGAAGGAATATACTGTGACATTGTGGAGGTTAACTTCTCTACCTGTAAGCGCCATTCCCTTGAACTGGCTCAGATACTCGTGGAGTACTTTGAGAAGAAAGGCTACGACAAGGAAAAGGTCGTGGGCTCTATTGACTGGGACCCAATGGAGAAGATGGTGATGCAGGGCAAGGCTGTGGAGCCAATACTGCAGTTTGCCAAACCTATTGTCGAGACGCTGCGTGAATATCCTAATTTCCGCTGCATAACGGTAAATGCCGCATCGCTGAACAATGCGGGTGCATACATCGTACAGGAGTTAGGTTATGCGCTGGCATGGGGTAATGAATACCTGCAGCAGTTGACTGATGCAGGTGTTGACGCAACGCTTGCCGCACGCAAGATAAAGTTTAATATGGGCGTGTCGGAAAACTATTTCATGGAGATTGCCAAATTCCGCGCTGCCAGATTGTTATGGGCAAACATAGTAAAGCAGTATGAGCCAAAGTGTGACTGCGCTTGCCAGATGTGCGTCAATGCCGTAACGACTACTTACAATATGACGTTGTTTGATGCACATGTCAATCTCTTGCGCTCGCAGACCGAGACCATGTCGGCTGCGCTGGGAGGTGTACACTCTATAGTAGTGACACCGTTTGACGCCGCATACGAGACACCTAATGACTTCTCGGAGCGCATAGCGCGCAACCAGCAACTGCTGTTGAAGGAGGAGTGTCATTTCAACACCGTGGTTGACCCGGGAGCAGGTTCCTATTATATAGAGGAGCTGACCACATCGCTTGCTGCAGAGGCATGGAAGATATTCCTGAAGGTGGAAGACGAAGGCGGTTTCTTGGCTGCGGTAAAGGCTGGGTCAGTGCAAGATGACATAAACGCTACCAACGAGAAGCGCCACACACTTGCGGCACAGCGTAGGGAATTCATACTCGGTACGAACCAGTTCCCTAACTTTACTGAGAAGTCTGACGGCAAGCGTCCGTTAGAGCACAGCTGTGGCTGCGGACATAAAGACGAAACGGCATATAAGGCAATAAACGCCACACGCCTTGCGGCAGACTTCGAGCAGTTACGTCTTGCAACAGAGCAGGCTCCTAAGCAGCCAGTGGCATTTATGCTTACCATAGGCAACCTCGTATGGAGACAGGCTCGAGCACAGTTCTCTTGCAACTTCCTCGCATCTGCAGGCTATAAGGTCATGGATAATCTTGGCTTCAGTTCTGTTGAGGAAGGCGTTGATGCAGCCCTTGCTGCCAATGCAGACATTGTGGTTCTCTGTTCTTCAGACGATGAATATGCTGAATATGCCATTCCTGCATTCAAGTACCTTGACGGCAGGGCAATGTTCGTCGTGGCAGGTGCTCCGGCATGTACCGACGACCTTAAGGCTGCAGGTATAGAAAACTTCATACATGTGAAGGTAAACCAACTTGAGACATTAAAAGAATATAATCACAAATTAGGAATAGAGTAAGATTATGACCAGAAAAGATTTTAAAAACATAGATGTCTTCTCTGGCATAGAGAAGGCTGATGGAGCCAAGTGGCAAAAAGATAATGATATACAATATGTATGGAAGACACCTGAACAGATACAGGTGAAGCCCGTATATACTAAGGAAGACCTGGAGGGTATGGAGCATCTGGACTTCGTGGCAGGCATACCGCCATACCTTCGTGGCCCGTATTCAATGATGTATCCGTTCCGTCCGTGGACCATACGTCAGTATGCGGGATTCTCTACGGCAGAGGAGTCAAATGCGTTCTATCGC
>Ga0247608_10004841_pt1 | contig 14860 bp, 3 predicted proteins | sample 176DNAGHGlowgp2_FD_193490 | JGI IMG/M metagenome (GOLD analysis project Ga0247608, IMG submission 193490) | Sheep rumen microbial communities from Palmerston North, Manawatu-Wanganui, New Zealand - 1766 DNA GHGlow gp2 | ecosystem: Host-associated > Mammals > Digestive system > Stomach > Rumen ...
GTCCGAATCATCGGTGCTTTATAAGATGAATAATTCTGAAGATTATGAACTGTCCCAGATAAAATCCGATGTCAGTGTGGGAGAGATGATCTTTTCCCAGAGATGCCTGTCTTATTTTTACGACAGGATGCTGGAGGCCAATAATTACAGGAATGCCATAGACGAATCGGGAAATACAGATATGGTAAGCGATGAGATAAGGAATCTGGCCCTTGAGATCACAAAGGACTGCGAATATGATTATCAGAAGGCGTCTGCCCTGGCCACATATTTTCATCTGGGGGAGTTTACCTATGACCTTGATTATCGTCCCGTGGATGATTCTCCTGAGTATTTTCTCTTTAATTCAAAAACCGGGAGCTGCTCCGATTTCGCCTCAGCCTATGTGCTGATGGCCAGGAGCGTCGGCCTCAATGTCCGCTATGCGGAAGGCTTTAAATACGAGAATTCCACAAGGGAAAGGGTCTATTATGTAAGGGAGACGGATTCACACGCATATCCTGAGGTTTATATTCCTCTGGTGGGCTGGTGCGTCTATGAACCCACCATATCCGCCGAGGAAAAACTCGGTTTCTTTGAAAAACTGGGACTGGACATAAAGATAGATTTCGGCCTCATCACCTATGTGACGGGTCTCATCCTGATAGTTTCCATCGCAGGGGTATTTGTAAAACTGATCCTGCCGTTCCTTTTGGATATATGCTTTGCCATATACATTCTCTTTGTTCCAAAGCATGAAAGACCGCTTAAGCGCTATCGGCGGATGATAAAAAAGGCGGCAAAGAAGCGGGGAAAGCACATCTTGGCCATGACTCCATTTGAGTATGCCGCAGATTATGGGCAAAGGTATCCAAAGAGAAAACACCGGTACGGAAAAATACAAAAATTGGTGCAGGACGTTGAACATACGGTTTATGAAAACGGAAAGGAAAATGGATTATCCGGAAGGTTTTAACCGTCTTGATAATATGTTATAATACTTGTTGGTTTTTTGGAGGACAGTTGATATTGTCTAAGCGAAGCAATAGAAAGAGTCTTGATATATCAGACATATTGGCTATAGCAAATGGTATGAAAGGGAAAACAGTATGAAAAAGCGATTTATGAGGTTGATGTCGGTTTTGACATGCGTGACGATGCTCACACAGTCGTCTGTGGGTATGATCCCTGTGTACGCCCAGCCCGATGACGGACAGATACAGGAAACACAGGAAGTGGAAGACGCGCTTTTTTATGGCGATGAGGATGTGGAAGCGTCTGATGACATATCGGTTGAATATGAGGAAGCATCCGATCAGGAGGAGGTCTTATCATCAGGTGATGATGAGGAAGTGTCAGGGGATGAAGATGTGGTGGCAGAGGATGAAGAAACTTCTGCATCAGGTGATGAAAATTCATCACAGGCCGCACCTGATGGTGAGCCTGTAGTTGGCGGTTACATCGAGATGCCCTGGGATAATAATGCTCCTGTGGTGGATGATGACCTTGACTACGATGAAGCGCTTGAGATGATGGTTGATGCGCCACAAGATGAGGAAGACTCTTTGGGGGATAATGACCTTTCAATTGATAAATTTGTTGTAGAGCCTTCCACAATAGAGTCAAAGTATCCTGAAGGAAGTGATTCCCAGGTACTCACATATCTGAAAAATAACTTACCTGCCACCAGAAACCAGAACCCTTATGGAACCTGTTGGGCTCATTCTGCTATCGCATTGACTGAGTTTTATATGGTAAAGCATGGTCTTAAGGATCTAAATGGCACAGTAGATAAGAATGTAAACTATAGTGAGCTTCAGCTTGCTTATTTTTGTTATAACAAGGCTCCCGATCCCGTGAACGGAAGTACGGGAGATAATCTGACTTTTTATAATAATAAGGGGGATAAGGAGTCATTTCTTGATCTGGGTGGTAATACTCATATGGCGGCTCAAACTCTCATGCGTTATACCGGCGTTATGGATGATGTTGATGCTGCCGCGTATTCCAATGCAGCCACGGTTCTGTCGAGTGGCCTTGCTGATGAGTATGCCAGATCGAAGGATGTGGCACATCTTAAAAATGAATACCGTATCAATATAAAAGAGAATCCTAAGCTTGCAAAACAGGCTATTAAGGAAAATGGTATTGTTGGAGTCAGCATATTTGCAAATGGCAATTGTTTTAATTCATCTACCAATGCATTTTATAATGACAGCGATACAACTACCAATCATGCCGTAGCCGTAGTGGGCTGGGATGATAATTACCCTGCATCAAATTTTAAAACTGATCCTGGTTCAAACGGAGCCTGGCTGGTGCGAAACAGCTGGATCGCCAGTACTGCCTTTTCGTATTATTCATATTTCTGGCTCTCTTATAAGGATAAGAGTCTAAGCAGTACTGCCTATGTCTATGAGATGGTTGATAAAGACAAAGGCGAATATTATGACAATAACTATAATTATGATCCACAGCTACATGGTACTGTCGGTTGTTATGGAGCATCGAAGGTCGCAAATGTATTCACCGCAGTGAAAACTTCCGAAACTCTTAAGGCAGTTCAGATAGAAGCTTCCTCGGCTGCTCCAGGTGCTTATACCGTGGAGATATACAAAGATCTGACTGATTCCGGCAATCCGGAAAGCGGTACAAAGGTAGACGAAGCCACAACTACAGGTACGCTTCCATTTTCGGGCAAATATACGATCCCTCTTAATTCATCGGTAGATATCTATCAGGGAGAGACATTTTCGGTTGTTGTCTCTGCTGAGGGCCAGATAGACCGTGAAATTGATTCAGACATAAAAGAGCAGGTGGTTATGGATGTATCTATAAATGAGGGTGAGAGCTTTGCATATAAAAATTCTGTATGGAAAGATCTATCAAATGATTCCTCAGGCGGATATTACGGAAATCTCATCATCAGAGCACTTACGAATACAAAGGGTGGGGCGCAGATCCCTGACAGCATCAAAAATCTATTTGTAAAAAGCGTTACGGAGCAGAGCGTCACGCTGTCCTGGTCTGCCTCAAGAGATGCTGATGGCTATGAAGTGTGGTATTCGGATTCAGAGAATGGAAGCTACATAAAGGCCGGTGAGACTGCATCTTCGGAAAGGAAATATAAGCATAGTGATCTGAAGGCCGCAACTACATATTATTATAAAGTTTATCCCATAAAGAACGGCTCAAGATATGACACCGGAGTATCACCAGTTATCTCAGCCAAAACTATAGCTGCCACTCCCAAGGCGGAGATAGTTAAGGTGGGAAAATATACTGCCAACATCAAGTGGGATGCACTGGATAACTGTGACGGTTATGAATACAGATGGGGACGAGAAAGCGGTGGTTACCGTTATGGTACAACAACAGCTAATGAAGTGCGCTTAAGATATCTTAATCCCGGAGAGAAATTCTGGGTCGAGGTAAGATCATATTTGGAAGAAAATGGAAACAAGAACTACAGTGAGACAAAAAGAGTGGAGTTCACTACGGAAAGCGGAACGGGAGAGGCTGTTTCGAATCTTCAGGCAATACCATATTATGATTCATATGTTAAGCTGTCATGGGACGAGCAGGAGGAAGCACTCTTTACGATTGAAAAGAGTGCGGACGGCACTAATTTTGAGACAGTATATACTAATACATCAAGTCATGTAATATACATCGACGGACTTACTGATCTTAATACAGAGTATTCATTCAGGGTAAAATCTGTTTTTCGTAAGTATAGTGGTGATACTGATGTTTATGAATCAGAGGTTGTTAAGTCGTACTTAAATTTGCCCGCAGTGGTGATCACAAAGGCAACAGCTACAAATGATAGCATTAAGCTTGAATGGAATGCAGTTTCATATGCAAATTATTATTCTGTATTCAGAAAGGAGAACAGTGAAAGTGAGTATTCTCCATTGGCTGTCGTGCCTGCAACGGGAGATCTGACTTATACTGATGAAGCAGTTATTCCCGGAAAACAATATTATTATCGTGTGTACAGCTGCAGGACCAATGAGCTTACCGATGCGCAGGGACAATACTATAACACTGTTGGAAGAACTGTGCCTTTGGCTTCCGTTTCAGATCTGACCGTGAGTGACATAACCCAGCGAGGCGCGACCTTGTCCTGGTCTGCCATAAGGGGCGCGCAGGGATACAGCATCTGTGAATATGATTTTGACACTACCAGTTGGGTTGAAAAAGGCAAGGTGGATGCAGATGTCACATCATATACTTTAGATAGGCTTTTACCTGATAAGTCATATTATTATATGGTAAAAGCTTTTACAGACGTTTGCACAGGAAGCGGAGAATATAAATATTTTACAACATCATCTCCCGGTCCGGCAGATGCTTCATTGTTTACTGTGACAGATACAGAGGTTACATACGACGGACAGGAACATGGGGTGACAGTTGAGTGTAACTATGATGAGATTTCCGACAAGGGGTTCGATGTTTATTATGGCAAGATCGTTAACGGCAGAGTGTCATCCTATGGTACATCACTTCCTGTTAATGCAGGTGACTATAAGATAAAAATAAACACGAAGGATACTACGTACTATACAGCAACCTCAGATATTACCGATGACGACTGGGTACTGACCATTGAACCTAAGACAGTGGGCCTTAACTGGGAAAATACGGAGTTTGATTATGATGGAAAGTCCCATATTCCCACTGTTACTCTCACAGGTGTACTGGCTTCGGATAACTGTACGGTGACTGTTACGGGAGAAGCGATAGATGCCGGAACTCATACTGCGACGGCGTCATCACTTTCCAATTCCAATTATAAGCTCCCTGCGGACAATAAGGTGGACTTTACTATAGCAAAGTTTGCTGTTTCTGATAAAACGGCAGCAGGTGAGGCACGTTACGGACAAAGCGGGACAGTTGACCTGTCAGATTATATTGTATCCGGAGCAGGCTTGAAGGCGAATGGCTTAATAATTGGCGATAATAACAAAATTTTGACCGGGACAACTTCTCTTGATGACGGAATACTGCACTTCACTTTTGTCAATGATGTGACTAAGGTTGGCAAGAGCGCTATCGTAACACTTGAACTGGACGGTGGTAAGAATTATGAGGATTATACGATAACAGTGACCTTGACTGTGCTTGATAAACTGGCACAGACAGTTATTTTTACTTCTCTTTCGGACAGTACGGTTTCAAAAACCTATGGGGATGAGGATTTCGCTTTCACGGCCTCAGCCGAAGAGGCGATAACTTATTCCAGCAGTGATGAGAATGTGGCCACGGTAGATGAAGATGACGGAACCGTGCATATCCTTAAGGCGGGAAATACTGTCATTACCGCAACTGCGGCCGAAAGCAATGAGTTTGCCGGGGGAAGCGCGTCATATACACTTATCGTGAGTCAAAAGGAAATAGGTATAAGCTGGAGTAATGTTTCATTTACTTATGATGGCACGGATAAAGCGCCTACGGCAAAGGCCACAGGCCTTTTGAATGGTGATACATGTCTGTTGACAGTTGACGGTGCGCAGACAAATGCAGGTTCTTCTTATACAGCTACAGTTACAGCTGTTGTAAATGAGAATTATAAACTGCCTGAGGCAGTTACCTGTAGTTTTGATATCAAAAAAAGACCGGTCACCATCACCGGATTGTCGGTTAATGACAAGGATTATGATGGTACGACGGATGCCGAGATCACGGGAACCGCAGCGATCGATAATATGATAGACGGTGATGATCTGCATGTATCATACGGAACCGCAACATTTGCAAGTGCCGGTGTCGGAGAGGATATAAGCGTTACCTTTAATGGCTTTGAACTGGACGGCGATGATAAGGATAATTATAACTTAACAGCTCAGCCCGCTGACGTGACCGCGGATATATTGGCCATAGAAATGAGTGTCAGCTCTGAAAATGTTGAGGTGACTTATGACGGTGAGGCTTATGGCATTACGGTGAACGTCACAAAGCCGGCAAGTGGTTACACCATAATGTATGGAATCAAGTCAGGAAACTATATTTATACGGAAAGCCCCACCTTCACAGAGGCCGGAGATCATAAGGTTTATTTTAAGATAACCGCACCCAATTATAAGGATTACAGAAATGGCACAGTCGTTAAAATAAGCAAGACGGATGCGGCCTTGACAGCCCCGGTGGCTAAAACTCTTGATTATAACGGTGAGTTCCAGTCACTTGTGACTGCCGGAAGCACAGATGACGGTGTGATAGAATACAGTACCGATAATGAAAACTGGAGTACTGATATACCCACCGGTAAGGATGCAAAGGAGTATGAGGTTTGGTGGAAATTTACGCCGGATAATAATCATAATGAAGCAGATGGCGGGAAACTTGAGCCTGCTATAAATAAATTGGATTTAAGTGTTACGGCTATAGATCAGACTATTGTTTATGGACAAACAATCGCTGTTGATGATTCCATGTATACCGTAGATGGAGATGTGGCATCCGGTGATGAACTGACTGTCGACCTTACCGAAGATTCGGCAAACGGAAAGATAGTTCCTTTGGTTTCGATAAAATCCGGAAATACAGATGTCTCGGATAACTATGACATTGCAATTACGAATGGTGATCTTACGGTGAATCCGGCACCTTTGACTGTAACTCCAGACAGTGGACTGTCCAAGGTTTACGGGACGGATGATCCAGAGCTTACCTACACGGTGGAAGGCCTGGTCGAAGGTGATACTATAGACGTGATCTCTGGATCTTTGAAGCGTGAAGATGGTGATGATGCCGGCGAATATGAGATCATGAATGATGACCTGAGTGCGGACAATTATGAGATAATTGTTACATCGGGAGTTAAATTCAGCGTCACCCCCAAGTCCATCACCGGAGCGACAGTAACACTTGATAATACCCTGTTTGAGTATAACGGTGAGCAAAGGACTGTAAATGTTTCCAAGGTCGAGCTTTCTGACGGAACAGAGCTTGCAAACACTGATTATGAGGTGTCGGGAGAGACGACCGGAACAAATAAGGGTAATTATACCGTGACGGTTACCGGTAAGGGCAATTATAAGGACGAAGCAAAGGTTTCCTGGAGGATCAGTGTAAAACCTATGACCGTCACCTGCTCTAACGTGAATGTAACTTACGACGGAAATGCTCATGGCATCAGTGTCGATGTGGAAGATCCTGTAAGCGGCTACACTGTCCGCTATGGATTTAAAGAAGGAACTTATAATCTGGAGAAGTGTCCTGAGATAACTGACGTGGGAACACTCACGGTTTATTATAAGATAACTGAGGATAACTATGATGATTATATCGGAGTGGCAACTGTGACCATCGAACAAGCCGATGCAGTCCTTACCGCTCCTACAGCTAATATTTTGGAGTACAACGGAGCTTCGCAGGCGCTTGTGACTGCAGGAAGTACGAATGACGGTATTATAGAATACAGTATTGATAATGAGAATTGGAGTACTACTATCCCCACCGGAAAGGATGCCAAGGACTATGAGGTATGGTGGAGATTCACTCCTGATGATAACCATACCGGGACAGACCGCAGAAAACTGGAACCTGAAATATATCCGGCAGCTTTGAAGATCACACCCGATGACGGACAGTCCAAGGAATACGGTGATGGCGATCCCGTGCTGATTTACACTATCGATGGTCTGGTAGGTGATGATACTAAAAATGTCGTCAGCGGATCATTAAAACGCTCTTCAGGTGAAGTTCTTGGTGAATATGAAATAGAGAATGATACGCTCAAGGCGGATAATTATGAGATAACTGTCACAGCGGGAGTTAAATTCAGTATAACTCCAAAGTCCATCACAGGAGCAGAGGTGATCCTTGATAATTATATCTTTGAGTACAATGGCACCGTGCAAAGCGTGAATGTCGCCAGGGTGCAGCTTCCCGATGGCAGGAGCCTTATAGCCGATACTGATTATGCAGTGGTCGGTGCATCCGGCACAAATGTGGCAGATTATACAGTAACTGTTACCGGTAAAGGAAATTATAAGGACTCGGCAACGGAAAACTGGAAGATCATCGGTGCAAACATGGTCGTAAGATGTGAGAATGTCAACGTTAAATACGATGGTGAGCCCCATACGATCAAGGTTAATGTCACCACGCCAGACAGTGGATATACGATCATGTATGGATTGAAGAGGGGTGAGTATAATCTTTCCGAGTGCCCTGAATTTACTGATGTAGTGAATACCAAGGTTTATTACAAGGTCAGTGCCGAAGGTTATAATGATTATACAAAAGTCGGATATGTTGAGATCGATAAAAGTGATGCGACTATAACAGCGCCCGTGGCTAATACTCTTAAATATAACGGAACCGAGCAGGAACTTGTGACGGCCGGAAGTACGGATGACGGAGTGATAGAATACACTACCGGAAGCGGAGCCTGGAGTACCGATATACCTACAGGTAAAGATGCCGGGAAATATGATGTATGGTGGAGGTTTACTCCGGATAATAATCATAAGACCGCAGGAGGCGGAAAATTGGAAACGAAGATCGAAAAGCTGCCATTGACTGTTAAAGCTGTTGACCAGATCATCACTTATGGTGAAAGTATTACCGGAGATGAATCCGCGTATGAAATTACGGGATCTATGGTCGAGGGTGAGGATTTGATGTTGAAACTGACGGATGACAGATATAATGGTAAGATCCTGATTGAGGCCTGGGTTTTGTCTGGCGGAAATGATGTTTCAAAGAATTATGATATCACTGCTGTGAACGGTAAGCTTACCGTAAATAATGCAAAGCTTACGGTAAGCCCCAATGCCGGACAGTATAAGGTGTTCGGTGAGTCCGATCCCGTACTTACATATACTGTAACCGGATTGGTTAATGGTGAAACCACCGATGTTATATCCGGCGTTCTTAAGAGAAAAAATGGTGAAAATGTCGGAGAGTATGAAATCTCAGGTGATGAATTATCGGCTGAAAACTATGACATAACAGTAACTCCTGGAGTGAAATTTGCCATTAGTCCCAAATCTATTGCAGGAGCAGCAGTTTTTCTTAATCAGACGCAGTTTGTATATGATGATACCGAGAAAACTATAAATCCAATTGAGGTAAAAATGCCTGACGGATATTTCCTTAACCGTGATACGGATTTTACGGTTTCCGGTAATATATCGGCAAAGGCCAAAGGTGACTATGTTGTCAGCGTGACAGGAAAAGGGAATTATAAGGATGAAGTTATTGTTAACTGGTATATCGTAGAACAAATAAAGACAATGGATGTTACCATGGGTACCATCAGGATTGTTTATGATGGAAAGGCACATGGCATTGATTTGAGGATAGACGAACCGGCTGACGGATATACCATCAAGTATGAAAATGAATCAGGAGTATTTGTAGATGCTGAGTCGCCTGTGATAACCGATGTGGGAACCCTTTATTCTCGTTTTGTCATATCGGCAAAGGGTTATGAGGATTGTTATGGTGATTCGACAGTTATCATAGATCCTGCACCTGTGACAGTAAAAGCCGATGATAAATCAAAAACTGAAGGTGATAATGATCCTGAGTTTACGGCAACGGTTACGGGACTTATAGGAAGCGTTTCAGATAATAAGCTTGAATATACCTTCTCCCGTGAAGGAGGTGAGACTCCGGGCACATATACCATTACGCCAAAAGGTGATGAGCTCCAGGGTAATTATGTTGCTACTTATGAGACGGGTACTTTCACCATATTTGAGAAAAAGGATGATTCATCCTCCAGCAGCGATAAGGACAGTTCTTCTTCAAGCAGTGATAAAGACTCATCTTCAAGCAGTGGAAAGGACAGTTCATCCTCCAGCAGCGATAAGGACAGTTCTTCTTCAAGCAGTGATAAAGACTCATCTTCAAGCAGTGGAAAGGACAGTTCATCCTCCAGCAGCGGTAAGGACAGTTCATCTTCCAGCAGCGGTAAGGACAGTTCATCCTCCAGCAGCGAAAAAGACAGTTCAAGTTCTTCCGCTAAGCCTGAGGTTACCGTATCCATGGATAAGGTGGACGGCGTGGAGGTAAAGACCGTCACTTTCAATAATGATGTTGCGGTAAAGCAGAAGCTGGATGTATCCGCCTATGTGGGAGTCCATAAAAAATATATGGTATATCCTAAGGGCTATGCCAAGGTCAGCAAAAAGACCATGCTCATAACTCCGAAAAAGCCCGGAGATATCACCATTATCGCCTGTGATAAGGAAAACAAGGTCTGGGTGCCTAAGGAGATCATAACCTTAAAGGCCGATTCGACCCGGGTGGTGGAAAAGACTATTGATGCAGTGATCTCGGAAGGAATCATTGACGGTAAGCTTAACATAGAAGACGGTGCTCTGACGCCTGACAGATGGGAAAGCACAAAGCCCGAAGTGGCTAAGGTTGATGAGAAGACCGGAATGATCACTCCCGTATCCGAAGGCAAGACTACCATAATTGCATATTACGGAACCGGTAAAAATGCCGCCAAGGTGAAATTTAAGATAAAGGTTTGGGATCTGTAAATAATATTTGGAAAAGAGATATTGAACATGACTCTCAAGGATTTAAAAATTGGAAATAAGGCTTTAGTGACACAGGTAGGAGGTGCCGGCGCTCTGCGCCAGCACTTTCTGGATATGGGGATCATCCCCGGAACGAAGGTCAGCATAGTAAAATACGCCCCTATGGGGGATCCCATGGAAATAAACATACGTGGGTATGAACTGACCTTGAGGCTTGCCGATGCTGCGCAGATAGAAGTGGAGCCGGTGGAAGAAGGGGCATCTTCAAAAAAGAGCCGCTCCCAAAAGAAAAAAGAACATCCGGGTTTAGGTGAGGGCGGTAAGTTCCATCCCAAGGGCAGTAATAAACCCCTTCCTGAGAGCGAGGTTCTGACCTTTGCCCTGGTGGGCAATCAGAACAGCGGAAAGACCACCCTTTTTAATCAGCTGACAGGTTCGAAGCAGCATGTGGGTAATTTCCCCGGAGTGACTGTGGATCGAAAGGACGGGCCCATTTTAGGTCAGCCAAACACCCTGATCACGGATCTGCCCGGCATCTATTCCATGTCGCCTTATTCCAGTGAGGAACTGGTGTCCCGTGATTTTGTGCTCAATGAAAAGCCAAAGGGCATCATCAATATAGTGGACGCCACAAATATAGAGAGAAATCTTTATCTTACAATGCAGCTTCTGGAAATGGGAATCCCCGTGGTGGTGGCTCTCAATATGATGGATGAGATGACCGGAAACGGCGGCTCGGTGGATGTGAACGCCATGGAAGCCTTGCTTGGGGTGCCGGTGGTACCTATCTCGGCAGCTAAAAATCACGGAGTCAGCGAGCTGGTGGAGCATGCGGTCCACGTGGCAAAGTATCAGGAGAAACCTACCAGAAAAGATTTCTGCGATGAGAATGATCACGGCGGAGCAGTACACCGGTGTCTCCATGCGGTGATCCATCTGACGGAGGATCATGCCAGGGCGGCCGGTATTCCCGTGCGCTTTGCCGCAAGCAAGGTGATAGAGGGTGATGAACTGATCATAAATAAGCTTGGCCTTGATGAAAATGAGCTAGAGATGCTGGAGCATATCACTTTGCAGATGGAAAAGGAGCGCGGCCTTGACAGGAGCGCCGCCATCGCGGATATGCGTTTTTCATTCATTATGAAGGTCTGCGATGAGTGTGTCACCAAGCCCCATGAGAGCAAGGAACATATGAGAAGCCGTAAGATAGACCGGCTGCTCACCGGCAAATATTCCGCCATTCCTGTCTTTATAGGAGTGATGGGACTGGTGTTTTTCCTGACCTTTAATGTGATAGGAGCCTGGCTTCAGGATTTACTGGCCATGGGGATCGAAGCCGTCACTAAAATGGTGGATAACGCCATGGTAGCAGGGGGCGTTAATGAGGCACTGCATTCCCTAGTGATCGGAGGAATCTTTGAGGGCGTGGGAAGTGTCTTAAGCTTTTTGCCCATAATCGTGACCATGTTCTTTTTTCTTTCGATACTGGAGGATAGCGGATATATCGCCCGTGTGGCTTTTGTGATGGATAAGCTCTTAAGGAAGCTGGGGCTTTCGGGGCGCAGCATGGTGCCCCTTCTCATTGGCTTTGGATGTACTGTTCCCGCGGTGATGTCCACCCGCACCCTTCCCAGCGAGAGGGACCGCAAGATGACCATACTGCTGACGCCATTTATGAGCTGTACCGCAAAGCTTCCCATCTACGCTTTTTTCGTAGATTCATTTTTCAGCAGTCATAAGGCGCTTATAATGATCGGATTATACCTGTTTGGTATATTGTGGGGGATAATCATCGCATTCATTTATAAAAGGTTTCTGTTTAAGGGCGAGGCTGTACCCTTTGTCATGGAACTGCCGAATTATCGCATGCCTACTGTCAGGAATACCCTGCAGCTTTTATGGGAGAAGTCAAAGGATTTCCTTCAGAGGGCGTTTTCCGTCATCTTGATAGCCACCATCGTGGTATGGGTCTTAAAAAGCTTTGATTTCAGATTTAACCTGCTTCCTGAGGCCGAGTCTCATTCCAGTATGCTGGCAGCCTTCTCGGGGATGTTCGCGCCGCTCATGGCGCCTCTGGGCCTTGGAGACTGGCGTATAGTATCCTCACTCATAAGCGGTTTCATGGCCAAGGAAAGCGTGGTGTCCGTGCTGCAGGTACTCTTTAATGAGCAGGGAGGAGTGACGGCGGCCATGAGCCCTTTAAGCGCCGCAGCTCTTCTTGTGTTCAGCCTTCTTTATACTCCTTGTGTGGCCGCGGTGACCAGCGTGAAAAGCGAGCTGGGAGTGAAGTGGGCGGTATATCTGGTGATCTGGCAGTGTGCCGTGGCCTGGTTCGCAGCCTGGCTTATACGTATGGCGGGTGTCCTGGCAGGCTTTTGAACCGGTGTTGGTCTCGGATTTTAAATCAGTGAATGCTCCTGAAAAGAAAGAAAGAATCTTACTACGGCCGTCAAACATCAAAAAGCCGATGGTGGATATAAAGCCTTAGGATAAAAATACTTTGAAAGCTGAACAGGCAGATAAATATCCCAGGGTATAAACGTATATCATTTTGAATAATAAGATAGATAAAGATAGTGAGGTTAGGAAATGAGAAAAAGAAATTTAGGAAATGTGATGGTTGCCGCTGTTGTGGGTACTTTGGTCCTTGGTCTTGGCGCATGCGCCCCCAAAAACACCGGAAATGTTACAGAGACTAAGGCACAGGAGAGCGCCAAGGAGAGCGCTCAGACTGAGGCGGAGCCTGCCCCTGCAGCAGATGAAAATAAGGATACGGAAGGACTACCCGCTGCACCCTATATTACAAAGGGCGTGTATGCTAATTATTCCACTGAGGCCGAGAACCCTCCCATGGATTATTTTTATATATTCCATGATGAAGCATCAGGATATACTGAGGATGGAAATAACGGCATCGGTTTACCTTTCTCCTGTGAGCAAAGTGATGGTAAGATCAGCTTTACCTTCGGAGGAGAGGGTGAAGAAGCTGATGTATTTATTGTAAGTTCAGTGGAAAATGGCGCGGTCACGGGATACTTTGAGGATGTTCCGGAGCGTGAGCTTGTCTTTGTTCCCATGACGGATGAGGACCCCGATAACTTCAGCGCACAGAACTATGTGAATGCGGCAAAGGGCGAAGATTTTGTATATGAAGACGCCAACGGATGGCGTGTTAAGTATAATCCCGAGGTCATCGAGGTAAACGGCGGCGGCCCCATGGTCACCTTTGTGTATACAGGCGAGAGCGCAGGCACAAATATGATCACCGCATCTTACAATGTGGACAAGGATGCAAAGACAGCCATTGAGGATCTGGCAAAGGATTATGGTGACAAGGCCACCACTACCGAGATCACCTTCCCCGGAACCGAGGATGTAAAAGGATATTACGCTGATTCAAATTCCTCAGGTGAAGGTTCCGGCCTTTATATGTCAGCCATGGCCAGGGATTATATGGAGGGTTATCTCTTATTTGAGTTTTCTGAGCATAAGAGCGGTGATGATGAAATGGATATGGCTGTGGGTGATGCCCTGGCGGCCATAATCGATTCCCTTCAGTTTGCCCCTTATCCTGATGAGACTTCTTTATCTTCATCGCTTCCTGCCTATGAGTATCCCGGTCCCGAGGCTTTTTATTATGAGGTGTACGGATATCTGGTGAAGGAACTGTCAAAGGGCTATGATGTTGCAGATGTGTGCATTCCCTGTGTGCAGATCATATCAGAGGATACAGTGGATGATGAGATACAGGTTTACGGATGCTTTGGCATCTGGAATTATGATCAAAACGGCGATGTGCTGGAGTGCGTATCCGGCGGCGCTTACCCCGGTCTTATCCATGTAAAGAAGCTTGAAGATGGCGGATATGAAGTCACCGGCATGGATGTGGTGGAAGACGGATCAAATTTCACTCCCAGCGCCAAGAAGATATTCGGCGATCACTATGATGAATTTGTAAAGGTGGAAGCGGATGCCGATGAAAGGGAAAAGGTAAGGGCACAGATCGTGTCCAACTATGTGGCCGCCAATGATCTTAATATCACGGCCATCAAGGATTACGGCTGGGATCCCGTAACTTTACCCGAAGAGAATATCGACAACTTCTATAGTGATCTGTGATTTTATAAACGTTGATCGTGTTCAGGTAGTGTAAAGTGGTTTAGATGAATTATTATTATGCGCGAATCTTGGCATTGGACAGCATCAGCTTGATACGGTTCAGCTGATTGACCTCCGAAGCACCGGGATCGTAGTCGATGGCCACTATGTTGGAGTCGGGGTGCCTGCGCCGCAGTTCTTTTATGACGCCCTTGCCCACCACGTGGTTTGGCAGGCAGCCGAAGGGCTGGGTGCATACTATGTTGGGAGCT
>Ga0247608_10004843_pt1 | contig 14857 bp, 15 predicted proteins | sample 176DNAGHGlowgp2_FD_193490 | JGI IMG/M metagenome (GOLD analysis project Ga0247608, IMG submission 193490) | Sheep rumen microbial communities from Palmerston North, Manawatu-Wanganui, New Zealand - 1766 DNA GHGlow gp2 | ecosystem: Host-associated > Mammals > Digestive system > Stomach > Rumen ...
CTCGCAATTTTTACCCTTAAAGACCGCCTGTCCGCTTCTTCAATTTGACAATGCAAAGGTACGAATCTTTCATTGCGGTCTACGAATGTTTCTTCGAAAAAAATGATTTTTTTTTTCTTGCACCTGAAACTTGGCACAGAAACCAATTTGGCGCGGTCATTTGGTCATTTGGTCATTTGTCAAAATCGAAAACAGATGCTGTCAAAACCGCCACTATAATATAAATATATATATTTATATATAGTGTGTAAATAACCGCGTTCCCGATATCGAAAATGACCAAATGACCTTGACCAAATGACCACCTGCCATAGGTTGAATGCCTGTTTTGGCACCTTACTTTGCAAAAAATGATAGAAAAATGAAGAATTATTTTAAAATAACGGAAAAAATTACTATATTTGCAGCCAGACTAATGAATAAAAACCTCACGATGTTTAGGAAATCGTGCTAATCTGAAATAAAAAACAATTAAGGTTATGGGATTTTTCAAGAAGATTTTTGGTGATGCTGCTGACGAAATCAAGAAAAGCTTGGAGGAGAGCGGAAACGAGATGCGTAAGAGTCTCAGCGAGATGAAACGTAGTACAATGGCTGAGCTCGGCATGCGTGCGACCTCATCAAAGGGCAACAGTGATGACGACGATGATGACGAACCGCGTATTATCCTTGGCAAGTTCAGCAATGGTGTGTTGGATATCCGTGATGATATAGAGGAACTCGACGATGAGAGCCTGGAAGATTATAAGAACGTGAAAATGATCATCTTCCCCCGGGGATTAAAGAAACTTGAAAGTGAAGTCATCTGTGATCAGAACAAATTGGAAGACCTCGATTTCTCGTTTGTGACCGAATTACGGGAGATACCCGATGATTTCATCAGTGGCACGACAAAGATTAAGGAGTTTATTGTGCCGCAGGGTGTGAAGAAACTGGGCGACGGATTCGTGGGCGACTGTAAGGCCGGCACAAAGATCGTCATCCCCAGTACGGTAGAGAAGATGGGTTACATCAATGGTGAGAGCAACAATGATCTGCTCGTTTATTTGTTTGCCCCCAAGGTGAAGATTGAGGATGCCGAAGAGGACATCAAAACGCTTTATGTGCTGCCAGAGTATTATGGCTACTACGCCAAGCAACTGAAAGACTGCGACAGTGAAGCTCGTCTGCGAGAGATGCCTGAGGATATGATGAACGTCTATGCCAACTCTTTTGCAGCCGAGCTTGCAAAGACGCCTGCGGAAAAGCCAGCAAAAAAATCAAAGGAAAAACCGGCTGCTCCAAAGGCAACAAAACCAGCAGAAGCTACACCGCTCGATGGATTGGTACAGCAAATCAAGGAACAATTACAGTCTCTCGGATTGTCATCGTTCGTTTTATATGGTAGCGATTATGAAGGTGATAAAGAATATGAGGAGATAGAACAATTGGGTGATGACGGCTTGTTGGATGCGTCGTCAGAATATAACCTCTATACATACGATGAGAAAGATGGTTGTACCTCAGTATATGGCAAGTTGAGGAAAATTAATATCGTTGACGATGTCGTCTTGTTCGATATTGAGGAGGAATATGAAGACCCCAATGGCGATATAGACATTCGTGGTAAATACGATAATCAGACCATTGGTAAGATTTTGAGAGATTGGGATAATAATGCCGTAGAGAATGGGTTGACAAACGTTCTTAAGCATTATCTGACTGACAAGACCCTGATTGAACTGAACGGTGGTTCTGAGAAAAAGGCAGTTACCGCAGAGTCTACTCTTCAGCCTACTCCTCAGCCTACTCCTGAACCAGAGCCGAAACCAGAGCCTAAGGCAGAACCGGTATCAACACCCGAACCTGTGAAAAGTGTTGCTCCTCAGCCTGCAACATCTGATTTCAGTGGTCTTTTCTCTCCACGTATGGAGGCACTGATCAATTCAGCCTTACGGGACGGAGTGCTTACAGACCAGGAAAAGGCCGTTTTGAAGAGACGTGCGGAGAAAGAAGGTGAGGACTGGGATGAAATAGAGATGATTATCAATTCTCGTCTTCCACGTCAAGAGCAGGCGAGTCCTAAGAAGACCGTGGAGTTGAGTGATGTTAAGAGAGCACATCTGTTCTTGTCGTTTAAACCTTATGAAGGAGATGATTACGCTTTTTTATTCCTCATTGACGACAATCAACTATACGCTACAGATGAGAACCTGGACACTCCAGAGATTCCGTCAAGCGACTATTTTGAGGATATTGATAATTACGAATGTTGGATAGAGAACATCTCTGATGAGTATCAGTCGTTCAAACAGCTTTCCGAATCGCTTGTTAATGAATTTGTAGAGGCAAGGTTAGATGAATTTGAGGGTGATACCAGTGCTTTGGCTATTGACAGGAAATACACAGTGACCATATTTGTCGATAAAGAAAAGGTCTATGAAGAGACCATTACTTGTTGGTAAAATAATCCAATTGGAAATAATATAAAACCTCACGATGTACAGGCAATCGTCAACTGACCTATGGCAGAGAATATGTTTGAAATAAGCCCTGATGGGAAGACCCTGAAAGTAGTGGCTATTGGAAAGTATGAGGAAACAATGGTGGTTCCTGATGGCGTACAGAAAATTGCCAGAGAGGCATTTAGAAAAAACCTTGCATACGGTGGCGATGTTCTGAAGAAAGTCGTATTGCCCGAAGGATTGAAGACCATTGGAATTGGTGCTTTCAACAAATGCAAAACGCTCGAAGGCATCAATCTGCCTGACACTTTGACCAAGATAGAAGACGAAGCTTTTCTTGGCTGTAAGGCGCTGACGGCTATTGTAATTCCAGCCAAGTTAAAGACTATAGGTGGTAGTGCTTTTTGTGGTTGTCCGCTAACAGCTGTTTCGTTTGCTGATGGCAGTAAACTGACAGAAATTGGTGAGCAAGCTTTTAAAGGTGTCCCGATTCAGACGTTGACTATTCCCAAAGGTGTGAAGAAACTCGGATCGTGGGCGTTTGCCGAATGCAAAAACCTTAAAACTATTGTTCTTCCAGAAGGTATAGAGATTTTCGAAAAATATGAAGTCTTCGGTGGCTGCGAAGCCTTGGAATCTATCAATATCCCAGCCAGTTTGACAAATCTGGGTCATAATGCTTTCAAAGGCTGTACGGCATTGAAGAACATTACCGTTGATCCCGCCAATCCCGCTTACGTGATGAAGGATGGCAAACTCATGACCAAAGACCTGCAGACACAGATATTCCCAATTGTTGATTAACAATATCATTTACGTAAGATTATGGCGAAAAAAGTTCAAAACCCATGGCTAAATATCTCGTGGAATACCCCATTTGCAGATGGCGACAGGGATTATCCAGTTATGAGAGGTAAGTTTAAATTTGGCTCAGCGCCTTATGTCGCTCATATTAATAGGAATGATGCTAAAATAAGACAAACAAAAAAGGGTAGACCTGTTGAACTGACTTTTAATGATTGTCTTCCTGAACCCTTCTTTGGAGATATAAATAGCGATGTGTATCTGTTGAACATGAATCCAGGTGAACCAGACTATGTATTTTGTCAAAAGAATGACAAACAAGGAGATTATTTGAAATATTGTCAGGCTATGATGAACCATCAGCCTATGGCACCTGGATTATTATTCGACAATAAAAATAATACAATTGTATATGATCCATACAAATATAATAAGGTTATTGACGGCATCTTTGATAACAAGCAAAACAAGTTGTTTAAGAATAAGAATGTAAGATTAAAATATCCATTAAGGCCCCATGCTGGTGATGTTTGGCAAAGAGAGGCGTGGAAGGCTCTGAGAGATAACCTTAAACGTGATCCGAGATTGTTCATCATAGAATACTTCCCATATCACTCTACTGGTGGTTTCTCCTTTCCAAAAGACTTGCCATCGAATGCATATAGAAACTATCTCATCAGGCGAGCCATAGAAACAAAGAAACTAATTGTGATTATGCGTCAAGCAAAAAAATGGTATGATATTAAAGAAGATAATCTGGGCAAAGACCTGGAAAATTACCCAAACAAAATAACTCTAAGTTGTACGGGGAGAATATGGCTTACTCCTGGTAATTTCGTAATCCCAACAAGAAGAGGAAATGAGCCAGACTGGGTGTGTAAGTCCATTCAAGATGTAATAAACAAATTCTAATCTAGCTTTTGTTAAAACAGCCCGCCGAGCAACTGATAGTTCGGCGGGCTGTTTATTTGGTGTATGAGTGTTTAAATGATGTTAAATACAAATACAACAGGATGAAAAAAAACTCAAATATTTGATTTTATTTCCAAAAATCACTATATTTGCAGAGTTTTAGAAACAAAACGTGCAAGAATGGACTTTTTGACATTCAAGGAACGGATGTACCCGATGGGGTGTTTTAACATCAATCAGGTGCTGCTATGGGAGAAGGATTTCGACCGTAACAACCTGACGCGATGGTGCCGTAGGGGGTCGCTGGTGAAGTTGAGGAATCAGTATTATGCCTTTCCAGAGTATCGGCAGGTGCCAGACTTCTCACGTTATGTAGCCAATCGCATCTATGCCCCTTCGTATATCAGTCTGCATAGTGCTTTGTCGTTCTACGGCATGATACCAGAAGAGGTGGTGCAACTGACGAGTGTGACAACGCTGAAGACCGCCCGTTTTGAGAATGACTTTGGAACTTTCCATTATCAGAATGTGAAGACACCGTTCTACTTCGGTTTTGAAATCAAGACGATGCAAAGCGGACGAGGTCTCCTATTTGCCACACCAGAAAAGGCTTTGCTCGATTTGCTATACCTGAATCCCTATTATAAGACGGAACAGGATATGGAGGAACTGCGCCTGGATGAGGATTATATGCAGAACGAACTGAACATAGAACGTTTGAACGGTTACCTCTCGAAGATAGAGAGCAAGACGCTGGAACAGAAAGTAAAACGCTTAATGAAGGTTTATGAACTATGATAGATATTGAATATATACGCAGTTTCTTTCCACCTACGATAGCCCGCGAGAGCCGTTTCGACCGCTATATGCTGAAGGAGTATCTGCAACTGCTGATACTCGACCATCTGGCTACGACACCATATATAAATAAGGTGACATTTATTGGCGGTACGAACCTTAGACTGATTCAGGGAATAGACCGATTCTCTGAAGATCTGGACTTTGACTGCAAGAAACTGAGTGAAGACGAGTTTATGGCGATGACGGATAGCGTAGTAACCTACTTGCGCCAGAATAATATCAATGTGGAGACTCACGACAAGCCCAATCCGAAACTGACAGCCTTTAGGCGTAATCTCTATTTCCCTGAGATGCTTTTCGACTTGGGACTGACGGGTCACAGGGAAGAACGTCTTTTGCTAAAAGTGGAGGCGCAGGATCAAGGCGTTCCATACCAGCCTGTCGTTGCGACTATTAACAGAATGGGATTCTTCTTTGGGGTTCAGGTGCCACCGATAGATGTGCTTTGTGCGATGAAGTTCGCAGCTATCCTGGCCCGTCAGAAAGGGCGCGACTTCTATGATGCCATCTTCCTGCTGTCGAAGACCAAACCGAATTTGGATTTCCTGTCTGCCAGAGCTGGCATATCTACCATTGATGAACTAAAAACAGCCATTGCTGAACGGCTTAAGAACGTTGATCTGAACTATAAGAAGCGTGATTTCTCCCATTTGGTATTCAATGAGCAGAATGCTGAGAGGATCCTACAGTTCCCTGACGTCGTAGCAGCATTATAAATTATAATTCTGTAGCAAATACAAAAAGTGAAATGAAAGATAAGTTCAAGAGTTTCCGCCTGTTCTTTAAGGCGATGGGCAACACGAAGCATGAGATGTGGGTGACTGTGCAAGTGCTAATAGCCATCACAGTAGTATTGGCCCTCATACTTTGGGCTGTAGAGTCTTCTGTGCAGTCAGAGTTCAATTTCTGGGGCAGTCTTGCGTGGCCCTTCTTGCAATATATCCAAGACCCGGGAGGCATCGCCGAATATAAACCTGTGACTGTCGTAGGACGTATTATTTCGGTACTTGTAGGCATCATTGGCGTTGCTATCTTCGCCGTCCCTGCCGGTCTTATCGGCTCAGGCTTTATGGATGCCATTGCCGAGGACAAGCGCGAAGAGGAATTGGAGGAATATCGAGTCCGTATGCGAAAATCCTTCCGTCGTACAGTGGATAAGACACTGAGAGGGTATCTGAATACACTTCCTGATGGTGGAGGTGAGAAACTTAAGGCATTGAACTTCGTGCCTCAAAGGATACCGCTTTCGAGAATCCAGATTCGACAAGGTATCGAGATGAAGGATATCTTCGACATCTGTCAGAAGTATCCTGAGTTCCGACTGAAGAATCTGGCTGAGGCTATCAGCGATGAGGAACATCCTCAAGACAGTTTCGTTGTCGAGCATTTCCCAAAGAACCGCCCCTATGGCTATGCTCTTAATCGCAAATCGAAGGTCACCATCGTATCTACCAGTAGTTTTTCTGATAACGGAACGGGTTGGTTTACCTACTATCTGGCCAAACTGGGTGGTTTCAATTATGTCAGCAAGGACATTGAGGTGGATCCCGATGAACTGGATTCGTTCTATAATATGTCTGAAAAGCCGCTCTACGAGAAGCGTCCACGCTCCGAGTATGACGTGAAGAAAGACAAGAAGGCTATCGAAATCCTCGACCAGAAAGATACCAACCGCAAAGCATTCCTCAAAGATTTGAGGGAAATGGCTACAGGTGAAGACTCATGGGTGATTCTTTTCACGGCTCATATCAAGAGTTCGATGAACACCGTTGATTTCCATTTCGCAGATGCCAAAAAGGATGGCAGTGACTCTACGGTGCGTCAACAAGCGGCCTATCAGGAGTTACTTCGTCAATTGGACGATATGCTACAGACGGACTATGCTTTGAATTCAGATTTGCACTCTCAGCGATACCCCCTGACCCAAAACAATCTGGGCTATCGTCTGCGGAAAGAGGACATCGTTTGCAATTCGTTTGTAATCTGGCCTTCGTGTGACATCATCAACTTCGACAACCGTCGCCTGCTGATAGCCTATCGTATGGCCAGCATCATCAGCCAGCAGTTAGATGGAGGTCGTGGCATACAGCCTGATGCTGTTAAAGACTTCAAGAAGACAGGATTTGGATATGGTAAGATAGAAGATGGAACTACTGAAACAACTCTATAGCATTCATGCGCCAACTTTCCACGAGTGGCCGCTCATCTGTTTCATCCGCGAGTACATCCGTCAGCATGTGCCTGAGGCTGAGGTGCGGATGGACGGGTGGGGGAATCTCTATATTAAGAAAGGTGAGGGCGATGGTTGTCCTACGCTGGCTTGCCATCTGGATCAGGTGCAGACTATCCATAGCGATGATTTCGAAGTACATGAAGAGAATGGCACACTCTATGGTTGGAGCGAAACAAACCAACAGCGCGAGGGCTTGGGGGCAGATGACAAGAATGGCATCTGGATCTGTCTGCGCTGTTTGGAAGAATGTCCTTGCGTAAAGGTATTTATGGCAGTTGGCGAAGAAAAGGGCTGCATTGGCAGCAGTCGTGCTGATATGTCGTTTTTCAGTGACAGCCTTTATGTCTTGGAACCCGATTGCAAAGGCGGCCAAGAGGTGCACACCAACCTGAAAGGCGTTCCCTGTGCCAGTGACGAGTTTATCAAAGCATTGCAATTGGAGGCTAACGACTATACGCTTACAGATGGTAAGGGTAGCGACATTCTCGCCTTAACATTGAATGGTATTGGCGTGAGTTGTGCGAACATCCCCGCTGGCTATCATCACCCCCATAAGGACGACGAATACTGTGTCATTGCCGAGGTGGAACACACGCTCAGCTTCATCCGCCATTTCATCACTTCGGAGCACCATCGTTTCCCCCACATCTTCAAGACCTACACCCAACAGATGATAGAGGATGCTAATTCTCAATTATCAATTTTCAATTCTCAATTATTATGAAAGGACTATCAAAATCACGTTACACCGCTTTCTGCCAGTGCCCCAAACTGCTTTGGCTGAAAATCAATAAGCCTGAGGAGGCCCCTGCCGATGATGCTCTGCAGGCACGTTTCGAACAAGGAAATAAGGTTGGCGACCTGGCTATGAAACTCTTTGGCGACTACAAGGAAGCCAATGCCAAGAAGCCTGACGGCAGTCTCGACCTTGGTAAGATGGTGGAGCAGACCCGTCAGTGGATGCAGGAAGGCGTTGACAACATCTGTGAGGCGTCATTCGCATTGGAAGGTCACTACTGCGCTGTCGATATCCTGCGCAAGAACGGCGACGGATGGGACATCTACGAGGTGAAGAGTACCAGTTTCCCTGAATTCAACGGTCAGGAAGCCAAGTTGGAGAAGTACGCCCCAGATATCGCTTACCAGAAGTGGGTACTCACACAATGTGGAGTTAACGTAACAGGCACCTATCTCGTATGTCTCAACAGCGATTATGTGCTTCAGGGAGAACTCGACATTCAGCAACTTTTTGTTGTCAACGACATGAAGGCGATGGTGGATAATGAATATCTGAAAGTGCCTGCCCGAGTTAGTCAGGCTTTAAAAGTTCTCAAGAATGATCAGGAACCTGATCTCGACCTATCGGAATGCTGTATGAAGCCTTATGGCTGTGCCTTCCTCGACTATTGCAAGCGTCAGCATGGAATTTCCTCACCCTCAGTATTCGACCTCTATGGTGTTGGCTTCAGTTTTAAGAAGAAGTTGGATAGCTATCATCAGGGACAGATTACCTTTGAGGACTTGCGCTCGACGGACATCGGCCCTATTCAGAACATGCAGATAGAGGCCGCACTCACTGGTAAGGAGTTCATCAATCCCGATGGCATCCGTAAGTTCTTGGAGAAGATTACTTATCCGATTTATTTCCTTGACTTCGAGACGATGCAGGATGCTGTGCCACAATATGATGGTGCTAAGGTTTATGCGCAGATCTCTTTCCAGTATTCGTTGCATATCAAACTCAGTGCAACTGCTGATTATGAGCATCGTGAGTTCCTTGCTCCTTCTGACGGCAGTGATCCTCGTCGCCATTTGGCCGAGCAACTTTGCAAGGACATCCCCCAAGATGTCTGCACGTTAGCTTATAATAAGATGTTTGAGTGCGGACGCATCCGTGAGTTGGCTAAGCTCTATCCTGATTTAAGCGATCATCTGCTGAATATAGCAGACCATATCATCGACCTCATTGAACCCTTCCGTGCTGGTGACTACTATGTGCCTGCTATGGGTGGTTCGTTCTCCATCAAGAGTGTGCTTCCAGCCCTCTTCCCAGAAGATCCGGAACTGGATTATCATAACCTTGATAATCGTTGTCAGAACGGAGGCGATGCCATGACTATCTTCCCGCGTATCAAGGACATGGAGCCTGAAGAAGCCAAAGCCAGCCGCCAAGCCCTCCTCAACTATTGCAAACTCGACACATGGGCTATGGTAAAGGTCTGGGAGAAACTCCGCGAAATGGCTGGGGTATAAAAAGCCTGTTTTTGAATATTAGCTTTGGTGTTATAATTTTGGGCCCGAATAAAAAAGTCGCCTTGATTTTTGAATTTTTTCGCGAATGTGTCTATATTATGCACATCAAACAAAAATCAAAAATACAGTGACGATGAGAGATTCTTTTTTTCATTTGAAAGAGTGGTACATGACCACTGAACGGCCTGAAGATTTCGAACTGGTACGTGACTATGTGGTGGAACAGACCCGAAAGGTCAGTCTGGAGCAGATTGGGGTGGACCTGACAAAGCAAGCCACAGACGACTTCCAACAGGGATTCACCATAGAGAAAAGAAGGGTGGGGCAGGAGGATCGGCTGTGCTTCGTGTGGTGGGACTTTTCTGAGTGCGAGAAACATGTTGACTATCGTGTGCTACAGAACGACATCGTGAAGCATTTCTGGCCTGAGATCCAATTCGTCAGTTCCGCATCCGCCAGCCTGTTTACTGGCGGAAAACGCCAAAATTGGAGGTTAGATAAAAAAAGTTGCTCTGATTTTTGAATTTTTTGGCGAATGTGTCTATATTATGGCCGTTAAACATTTAAATTCAAAAGATATGGCAACAACAATTAAAACCAGTTCCAAGAACTACTTCAACAAAATCCAGAAGTACCTCAACAACAAAAGAGTATTCTTCACCCCATCACTCAACCTTGGGGTCTATGCCCTCACCATCTTTGACCTCAATCAGGATCAAACAAACTCTCTTATTTCAAAAATGACCAAACACTTCCACCTCTTTCCCAAACAGCAGGAGCCTCTGGCTCTTGCTGCCTAGTTCCAGCGTTGAAAATTGTAAAATTTCGACAAAAAGATTGCTACAATCAAAAATAATGTGTATCTTTGCGGCATATAATCGTATTAATAACTAAAAAACAACAATGATTATGTCAAATGCTGATTCTAAGGAAAATAAGTTTATTAACTATTGGGATAGTGTGATTAACTTATGGCTGAATAAAAAAGTTCAGGAGGTTAATGGAAAAGGAAGAAATGCCAAACGTCCTTTAGATAATAAGAAAGAGTCTTATTATAAGGATAATGACATAGATGTACTAATTGAGAAAGACCAACTGTGTTGGTTTGATAATGACCAACTGAACAAACTTCTCTGTCCTATCCACATGCCCGAACCTTATTGGGGTGATCCTGACAATTGTTCAATTGTTGTAGTTGACTACAATCCTGCAGGTGGTAAGGACATGAATCCGCATACTTATAGAGGCAATGGGAAATATCCAGAGAATACCATGATAGATTATGTTAATACAGTAAGCTATTCTAAATTGGCTAAGGATTTTCCAATTTTGAAAGCGAAAAAAGAATTGGAAAAAGATGAACGTTGGTGGTTGCGTAGTTATGGCGGACGACAGTGGTGGAGAGGAAAAATAGAATGGATGTTACATCTAATACAACCCGATTCTGAACCTTTAAAGGAATGGCCTAAAAACGTTAGTCTTCCCTTTGCCATTGAGTTGTGCGGCTGGCATTCTCCAAATTGGCCAGATAACACGCAGGCTATAGATGATAACGATAATTTGAAAGAATCTATTCGCAAATGGTTTGTAAACCCTCTATTAAAATCGATAGAAGAATCAACGAGTAAAATGGCTGTATGTATAGGTGCGCAATTCAAACCAAGTATTTTGGAAAAGTATTTTGATAACGGTAATATAAATGTCACAAAGGATATTGCCAATTATCTTCCTATTGTGAAGACAGAAGGTGTTGAATACATAGAGACAGCCAACTATAAATACAGAATAAAGATAACGAATGATAATGAAGCTTCCACAGTTTTAGGGGTTTCTATAAATAAAAAAGGAAAAGAAAAAGAGACGACAAGATACTATCGCGTTTACAATGTGATAGAGAATGGAAAAAATCATATCATCTTAAATACTTTTGCACCTGGTAGCAACCACCATCCTGCAAAAGAATTCTGGGAGTTTGAGAAGGAACTTCTGAGAGTTATTAAGGAAAACTTTAATTAAAAACTATGATTTTTGTTTTTTTCCAGAGAAGTGTCTATATGAGTAAGGAACATTATTAATTTGCACTGAATATGGAAATATTGGCTGTTATAGGCATCATTGCACTTATTGCCCTCATCTTCTTTGGTGGGGGCATCTTGGGCTGGATCCTGCAAGCAGTGGGCTATATCTTCGGAAAGCTTTTCGAAGGATGCCAGACCACTTTTGGATGTATGTTCATTACCATTCTCATTGTATTATTTCTCTTGGCTATGATTATCTAACTAATATGATTATGACCAAACGTCGATTGTTTTATATCATGGGATTACTTGTCATTGGGTGTGTGACAGTAAATGCTCAGACAACGGCAGAGCAACAGGATCAGATGTATCAATATCTAAAGGGGATTATTGACAACATGAACGACCCGATACTGGATAAGAAGCATGCACCGATAGGCAAAAAGGGCGATACATGGAGAAATGATGGCGACCTTCCTTATTTCTATACATATCCCAATAGCAAAAATGAACCCGGCGAGTATCTGGAACGGAATGCCGACGGCACCCCCAAGTCATATACATGGTGGGGTGTTGGCAGAAAGCTGAATAGTTGGCTCTTCGACTGTTATAATTGGATGTCTTTCCCATTCGTCGCCAACAACACGGCGTTTCGTGATGCTCATGGTACTAAGGCTCGCCCACAAGGGAAGGCAACCATCAGTGTGACGTCCGATTGTATTGTCTTTACAACATATTATGATTGGCAGATTGCGCCTGAGGGAACAGGTAAACGAGGCGGCGTAGGCAAAATCGGTGACCCGTTTACGAAGCATTTGGGGTGTAAACAGGGCGGCACAAGCATCACCCATGCCAAGTTTTCGCTGAACCTGCTTGGCGGGACTTTTCAGGTGGATGGCAAGACAACATGCAACAGACATTATATCAAGTTTGTGGATCTCGGATTAAGTCAGACTCGCCAAAGCAATGGCACTTACAAAGTTCAGAGATCATATGGAGATGCGGACAACTTCGATGCAGCCTCCTTCCAGTCATGCTGGTTTGTGGCCCACTGGCAGACTACCACGTTTATGCTCGACGACGTGGCTCGTGCTTGTAATATGACTCGTCAGGAACTTGAGATGCTCATTCTAAGAGGCGGTTTCAAATCATTTTATCTGGCTGGTGAAGCGTTACCCTTGAACTATCTGTTAGCTTATCCGCTCATGAAAAAGCACGGACTGGACATGAAAAAGATGGCGGCCCAGCATGATGCCTACCAAAAAGAGTTGGCAGAGCAGAAACATAAACGAGAGGAACAACTGCGGGCTGCAACTGAGGCTAAACGGCGTAGGGAAGCTTTCGTAAACGATTCTTTAGCAGAAGAGGCGGCATATTACGAGGCACTGTTTAAGGCGTTCCCAAGGATAAAGAAACCTTATCTGGCTTGGAGGCAGAAAGCGGAAACAAAGCTGGCTGAGGAATCGCAAAAGGTGGATGCTGAGATGAAACCACGACTTGAACAATTAGCAATTAAATATAAAGGCGACTTGGAGAATGAAGAATACAAGAGAGAGCAAGCCAAGTTCCTTAACGAATACAGCTCTAAATACGAAGCTATTGCAAAAGATGTAGAAGCCTTCGTAGAGCCCGAGAAAGCCAAGTATCAGAAAGCGTCGGCCAAATACAAGGATAACATCAAGGCATTTCGCGAGAAATATATTAGGGAACATCCTAAATTCCGACAACCAATGAATCAACATTAATTTGAACGCTTATGCAAGACTGGAGTAAATATATAGAAAGGCCGATAGTGGAAGTGCTGCCAGAACTGGAAGCAGAGGGCTACAGGGTGACGAGTGATGAATGTGCCATCTTCGGACAGCGGAACATCGACATTGAAAAGGGCGATGTAGCTGCTGAGATAGTGTGCGTGCCATACGACTTTGAGGAGTATCAAGAAGGCAATATCGCACCAGAAAATGCCGACTGGTGGGTGGATGATGTGTTTGAGAATGGAGAATCGTATCAAGAGACCATCTGGTAAAAAAGTTGCCCTGATTTTTGAATTTTTCTCCGATAGTTACTATATTATCTTCGCTAACCAATAAAAACGTTAAAGATGAAGAGAGTATTTATTGACATGGACAATGTGCTGGTGGACTTCCAGTCGGGACTCGACCAGGTGAGTGAGGAGATTAAGGCAGAATATGCTGGTCGTTTGGATGAGATTCCTGGCTTGTTCGGCAAGATGAAGCCGATGGAGGGTGCCATCGAAGCTGTGCATGAATTGCAGAAACATTACGACTTGTTTATCCTCTCTACAGCACCTTGGAAGAATCCTTCGGCTTGGTCGGACAAAGTGGAATGGGTGACGAAGTACCTCGATGATGTGTTCCATAAGAAGATGGTCATCACCCACCGCAAGGATCTCTGTCAGGGTGACTATCTGATAGATGACCGTGGTAAGAACGGCACGAGCGAGTTCGGTGGCGAATGGATTCATTTCGGCTCGGAGATGTTCCCCAATTGGAATGATGTGTTAGATTATCTGTTGCCTGCAGAGAAGAAACCAGGCTTGGATGAGATACTAGAGGAAATCGGCCGTTCGTCATTACTGACTCATGAGGAAGAACTCGCACTACTTAAGGTCGTGCAAAAGAAGGGTACGGGATGCGACGAGATGAAGCAACTGGAAAAAGCTAACATGCGTTTTATTGTCAGCATTGCGGCACAATATCAAAAGCAAGGACTGACACTTGAGGAACTGATTGAAGCAGGAACGGAAGGTCTGAGGAAAGGCGCAATGAAATATAATTTCGAGGCAGGCTTCAAGTTCATCGCCTATGCTGTCTGGTGGATTCGCCAGAGCATTATTCAGACAATCGAAGAAAAAAAACAAAAATAAATAATTATGAACAGTATTACTTTTAGTCTGACGACTAAACGGCGTGAAGATGCCGAGAAGATGGCTACACGTGCAGCAGAACTTTTAAAGGAAAAGGACAGCGATTTGGAGTTCGAATTGTTTGATGCTGACGATGGCAGTTGTTCTGGCATTGGGATTGCAAAGTTGTATGGGGAAGCCAGTGGCATCGCACAACGTGTTATTGAAGGTGTAGTAACATCCTTTCCTGACATCGAGATGCACGAACAGGTCTCTGCAAATGGGGAACTCATCAAAGAATATATCTCTGAAAATGGCAAACTGACAGAGGTAGAAATTATCGACGAAGAGGAGACTCGCATCATGGCCTTGCGGAACTGTTCCATAGAAGAGTTTAAAGAGTTGCTCAGCAAAGCTCGTCAGGGAAACTGGACCAGTCAAAACGAACTCATCGAAGCCTTGTTCT
>Ga0247608_10004844_pt1 | contig 14851 bp, 8 predicted proteins | sample 176DNAGHGlowgp2_FD_193490 | JGI IMG/M metagenome (GOLD analysis project Ga0247608, IMG submission 193490) | Sheep rumen microbial communities from Palmerston North, Manawatu-Wanganui, New Zealand - 1766 DNA GHGlow gp2 | ecosystem: Host-associated > Mammals > Digestive system > Stomach > Rumen ...
ACTCATGGTATCAGATACAAGACCAACCGCTACCTGCTCGGCTCGCTCGAAAATACAGGAGAGTATAAACCTAATTTCATTGATTATCAGACATATATAAGCTATCATCCAAACAAGAGGTGGACTATTGATGCCATCGGTTACATATCAGAAAACCACTATAATTTCAAGCCAGTAGACCGTGAGACAAGCTTTGGTACACTGGCTGACGTAAAATCGTTTAAGGTGTATTTCGACGGACAAGAGAAGGATTTGTTCCGAACGTATTTCGCCACAGCAGGCATCACTCGCCATTTTGGCGACTCCACACATATAAAATTTCAGACATCAGCCTTTCACACGAAAGAGAGTGAGACCTATGACATCATGGGGCAATATTGGCTCGACGACACGCAGACCCAGGAGAATCTCGGTGTGGGTACCTATATGGAACATGCACGTAATTATTTGACAGCCGATGTGATCAGCCTGAAATTGTCTGGCGTTCATCAGACCACCCGTCATCGGATTGAGGCAGGGATAACCTATAAATCCGAGAAAATCAAGGAGCAGGCAAGGGAATACGAGATGCGCGACTCGAGCGGATATTCCGTCCCCCACTCTGCCGACCGTCTTGACATGATCTACACGCTTTCGGCCAAGAACGATATCAAGAGCCACCGAATAGAGGCATATCTGCAGGATACATACCGCTTTACGAAGGGGGACAATTTCTTCACACTCAATTACGGAATAAGGATTGCCAACTGGTCGTTCAGTCGTGAGACCATCGTATCGCCCCGCGCATCTATAGCATTTATTCCAAGATGGAACAGCAATCTCGCCTTCAGGCTGGCCACCGGCCTCTATTATCAGGCACCTTTCTATAAGGAAATGCGCGACACGACCACTCAGAACGGCATAACCACAGCCGTACTCAACGAAAAGATCAAGAGCCAGCGGTCGCTGCAGTTTATCGCTGCTATGGACTATCGCTTCAAGATGCTTAGCCGCCCATTCCGCTTCACGGCTGAAGCCTATTACAAATCGCTTTCAAACCTCGTACCCTATAATGTCCAGAACCTGAAGATAACCTATTACGGCAATAATCTATGCTCGGGGTATGCAGCAGGACTGGATCTGAAACTCTATGGCGAGTTCGTGCCCGGAACAGACTCGTGGCTGACACTTTCGCTGATGCGCACGCAGCAGAAGCTGGGCGATGCATGGATACCCATGCCGACAGATCAGCGATGGGCTGTAAACCTTCATTTCACTGATTATTTCCCGGGAACAGAACGTTGGAAAATGACACTAAGGCTGGCCTATGCAGATGGCTTACCTTTTGGCGCTCCTCATCATGGATTGGAACAGCAATCTTTTCGTGCTCCAGCGTATAAGCGTGCTGATATAGGTATGAGTTATCGTGCCATAAAAGACGGTAAAAATCTCAAGAATCTATGGTTTGGCATAGACTGCCTAAATCTTTTTGGGATCTCAAATGTAGGTAGTTATTATTGGGTAACTGATGTCACTAATCGTCAATGGGCTGTTCCCAATTATCTCACAGGCCGAGAGATTAATATAAGTATTACGACCGAATTCTGAGCTTATATAGTTAATAATATTTAAATCCAATCACTTTATCGTGAAAACTTATACAATATATATGTAAATATTGTATCTTTGTCACATAAATTTAGTTATTTGAGTAATTTTTACCGTTATGAAGAAAAGATATCTATTAACAATTAGTGCTTTAGCCCTTATTGGTTGTGTTAATATGCCTGATTATGATGAAAATGAGGCTTTATACCCAACTCTTACAAAAGAGCAAATCCAACAGAACGTCCAAGAAGTATTCGGAACTACATTTGACCCCAATCAAGATTGGCTTTCGACTTCACACAAAACTATCAGTATTACAGCAAATGCGGACTTAAATGACATTGTGAAGATTCAAGTTCTCACCGAGTCACCATTTATGAATAATGATGCGACAATCTTAAATGAAAAAGAAGTGGCAAAAGGTCAAACTGTTGAAATTAGTTTTGATGCTCCTGTAGATTGTGAGAGTTTTGTAGCTGCATGCATTAGCAACGAAGGAAAGTATTATATTCAGGTATTCAGTCCTAATGATTCAAAAGTAAGTTTCACATCTTCAAAAGCTACAACCAGAGCAAGTAACGAAGATTGGCCTGATGCAGAAAAGATCAAGCTTGATGCCAACCAGTCATATCCATCATTTAATGCCTATCGTGCCCAAAACGCATATAATGTATGGAATAGCACATCTGGTGCACAATGGAGTGATGAATATCTTTGGGCTCCTGCTAATGAGAATAACATTGGATCATCAACATGGAAAGTTGAGGATAATTGCGTGGTTAGGGAATCAGAAGCTCTAAGCAATGAAGAGGAAGCTAATCTGAAAGAGATAATTAACAAATTCCTTTATAAGTATGCAAACGGCAAGACAAACGGCAAGAAAAAGAATAATTTAGAAATAATACGCAATAGCGTATATTTCAGTTTGTCAGACAATTATCTTACAAGTAAAGGATATCCCATTTATCTGACACCAATACAACTGAATTCTTCCGAAATAAATGCCAACAGTGTTTATTACTATTATTACGACCCTTCTGTTTATGACAAATTGCCGACGAAAGAAGCTAAAATTAAATTTTTGAAAAGTCTGCCAAAATATAAAGTTATGCACGCAGCACATACTAGAACCGTGGCTCAAAGTAAAGGCAAGGACTATGCCGATTATTTCAAATTCCATGACTATCTTCTTCTTTATTATGGAGAACATCCATCTGCAGGCTCTCAAGCGGTTAGTACGATTATTCCAAAAGGATACAAAATCGGATTCTTAAATCGAAAGCATTTGTCTGGAAACAATCAGAATTATAAAGCAAACAATAATGGCGAAACTTATGGAGATGGAGATTTGAATATTGAGATTAACCATTTCGATGAAGGTCATTTCGGATCTGTAATGGCAACTAGTACGTATAACATCAAAAACAAATGGGGATGGGATATGCTAGAAGATGATCCACGTATTGCCATTTTCAACGCTAACAATAAGACATACTTGGCTTTCGAGGATGGAGCCGATGTTAACTTCTGTGATATGATTATTGAAGTTAATGGAGGAACTGAGCAAATTGATGAGACACTTGAAGTTTATAATACAACCTATACTTTCTGTTTTGAGGACCGTCAGAATGGCGACTACGACATGAATGATGTTATTATTAAGGCAAGAAGAATTGATGAAACCCACATTTCATATAGTGTTGAAGCTTGTGGTGCAAAAGATGAACTCTACCTACGAAACATTAATGGCGAAACTCTTAATGAACATACAGAAATACATTCATTATTTGGAACTACACCTGGAACATTCGTAAATACGGGTGGTGGTATTTCTGCTCCTCCTGTACAAGAAACCTTTGTTGTTGACAAGGATTTTAGCTTTGCGGACATTGACAAACTTCCATATTTATATAACAAAACTACCAATAAAGAAATATATCTCTCAAAACGCGGCGAAGATCCCCATGGAATTATTATACCTAGCGATTACCTATACCCCAAAGAGCGTATATGCATAAAGGATGCGTATGAAGAATTTGTAAATTGGGGTGAAAATCCTAATAGTTCTAATAGAAGTTGGTTCCGCAACTATGTTGAAGAATATATTTATAAATAAACAAAAGTATACTTTGTAAGAACTCAACATTAAATATAGTGAGATTGTTGTCGGATATGGCAACAATCTCTTTTTTTATATAAAAAAAGCAAAATTAAGCGGGGATATCATTTATCTTTTGTACCTTTGCACAACATTTTTATAAATATTCATTTCAAAACTATAAGTAATATGAAGATTTCGCACATTGAGCATCTGGGCATCGCTGTTCAGAGCATTGAGGAAAGCCTGCCGTATTTCACTGACGTGCTGGGTTTGGAGTGTTATGCAACAGAGGTAGTAGAGGACCAGAAGGTGAAGACCGCCTTCCTGCGTTGCGGTGAGGTAAAGTTGGAACTGTTGGAACCAACGTCTCCTGAGAGCACTATCCAGAAGTGGCTCGACAAGGGCAACAAGGGTGTACATCATGTAGCATTCTGTGTAGAAGACGGTGTGGCTAACGGTCTTGCCGAGGTATCAGAGAAGGGCGTACGCCTTATTGATGAGAAACCTCGTAAGGGTGCTGAAGGATTGAACATTGCCTTCCTGCATCCGAAGTCAACATGTGGTATTCTGACAGAGCTTTGCGAGCACCCGGAGTAAATTGAAAATTGACAATTGATAATTAGATAAAGTAATGAGCAAGCAATTAGAAAAAATCAAGCAACTCATCGAGAAGCGCGAACAAGCTCGCCTCGGTGGTGGTGAGAAAGCCATTCAGAAACAGCATGATCGTGGTAAGTACACGGCCCGTGAGCGCATCGAGATGCTGCTCGACGAAGGTTCGTTCGAAGAGTATGACATGTTCAAGGAGCACCGTTGCCACAACTTCGGCATGGAGAAGAAGCAGTTCCTTGGCGATGGCGTTGTAGCCGGTAGTGGTACGATTGACGGTCGTCTGGTATTCATCTTCGCACAGGACTTCACTGTTCATGCAGGTTCTCTGTCAGAGACCATGAGTCAGAAGATATGCAAGGTAATGGATATGGCCATGAAGATGGGTGCGCCCTGTATCGGCATCAATGACTCTGGTGGTGCACGTATCCAGGAGGGTATCAACGCTCTTGCTGGTTATGCAGAGATCTTTGAGCGTAACATTCTCGCTTCTGGTGTGATTCCCCAGATTTCTGGTATCTTCGGTCCCTGTGCAGGCGGTGCCGTATACTCTCCTGCCCTCACCGACTTTACACTGATGATGGAGAACACTTCATATATGTTCCTGACAGGTCCGAAGGTTGTGAAGACCGTAACTGGTGAAGATATCGATCAGGAGCACCTCGGTGGTGCCAGCGTACACGCTACCAAGTCTGGCGTAACCCACTTCACTGCTGCTACTGAGGAGGAGGGCATCCAGATGCTGAAGACTCTGCTGAGCTATATTCCATCGAACAACATGGAGACGGCTCCTTTCAAGCCCACTAACGACCCCATCAACCGTATGGAGGACAGCCTGAATGAGATTATCCCTGAGAACCCCAACGAGGCATACGACATGTACAAGGTGATTGGTGCCGTTGTAGACGATGGTGAGTTCTTTGAGGTTCAGCCTAAGTTCGCCAAGAACATCATCGTTGGTTTTGCACGTTTCAATGGTCAGAGCGTTGGTATCGTAGCCAACCAGCCCAACTGCTATGCTGGTGTACTTGATGTGAACGCTTCCCGTAAGGGTGCCCGTTTCGTTCGTTTCTGCGACGCCTTCAATATTCCTATTGTATCGCTCGTTGACGTTCCTGGATTCCTGCCTGGTACTGGTCAGGAGTACAATGCCGTCATCCTGCACGGAGCCCAGCTGCTCTATGCTTATGGAGAGGCTACCGTACCCAAGATCACTGTCACCCTGCGTAAGTCATATGGTGGCTCTCACATCGTGATGGGTTCTAAGCAGCTCCACACCGACCTGAACTACGCATGGCCTTCTGCAGAGATTGCCGTGATGGGTGCCTCTGGTGCTGCTGCAGTGCTTTACGCTAAGGAAGCTAAGGCAAAGAAGGAGGCTGGTGAGGACGTTAAGGCCTTCATCGCTGAGAAGGAGGATGAGTACAACGAGCTCTTCGCTAATCCTTATCAGGCAGCCAAGTATGGCTACATTGATGATGTGATTGAGCCTCGTAACACTCGTTTCCGCATCTGCCGTGGTCTGGCTCAGCTTGCTACCAAGCGCGATGCCCTGCCCGCTAAGAAGCATGGTAACATTCCTATGTAATTGATTTGTATATGAAGAATAACGAAGTATATGCTGCCATTGCCATGGCGCTCCATGAGCATCTGGGCAACAACGTCCACGACGTTGAAACAGGCATTATCACTATAAATGCCCATCCTACACAATGGAACGGCTATGCACAGACATTTACACAACGTCCCTAAAAACTATCGATAATGAAAGAATATAAGTATACCATCAACGGTAACAAATATGAGGTGGTTGTCGGCGATATCACTGATAACATTGCCACGCTGACCGTCAACGGAGAAGAGTACACGGTTGAAATGGAGAAGCAGGCTGAGCCTGAGAAGAAGAAGCCGGTAATCAAGGCTGCTACAGCTGCTACCAGCGACGATGCTCCTACAGCCAACAAGGCTGCCGTTAATAAGGCAAATGCCGTTAAGGCTCCACTGCCTGGTGTAATCACTGACATTCTGGTAGCTGAAGGCGATGAGGTGAAAGTCGGTGATACGGTGGTTGTGCTCGAAGCCATGAAGATGGCCAACAACCTGACAGCCGAGAAGGATGGTAAGGTGACTGCCGTCTGTGTGAAGATCGGTGAGAGTGTGATGGAAGATGATGCACTGGTCGTTATCGAGTAATCCACCTTATTAATAATAAGAAAGAGAGAATGAGCTTTGTATCATTCTCTCTTTTTCAAAAACAAAGCTACTAAACACTAATCAGATGAACAAATATCTACTTTCAACCCTTATTCTCGCTTGCCTCTCTGTGGCAGCAAATGCCCAACAATGGCCAGAAGTCAAACAAGAAGCAAAAGCTGGTGCACGATGGTGGTGGTTAGGCTCTGCCGTCGACAAGAAAAACCTTAGATGGACCATGCAAGAATATGCAAAGCATGGTATCGGCGCATTGGAGATTACCCCCATCTATGGTGTACAGGGTAATGATGCAAACAACATCCCTTATTTGTCCGACCGATGGATGGAGATGTTGCGCGAAGTACAGAAGAACGGGCAGGAGTTTGGTATAGAAGTAGATATGGCAACAGGTACAGGCTGGCCTTTTGGCGGCCCTTGGGTACCACTGGAGGAAAGTGCCTGTAAGGCAGTATTTGTTGACACGACGTTCATAGGTAATGCCATACAGGATCTTAACCTGTCGGTCGCAGAGAAAGAGACTCCCTACTGTAAGCTCAACAAAGTGATGGCATATTGGCGCGGTGAGCCCTATGATATAACGGCATACGTACATAACAGTCAACTGACGTGGTCACCTGCAGAACAACTCAAGGCACAAATAAATGCAACTACCAACAAGACAAATAAGAAGGCACTGAAGCTCAAGTTAAAAGAGATGGAGTCGGCTCACTGGCAAGTCGTCGCCGTATACTGCCGATATGGTGTGATGAAAGTAAAGCGTGCTGCCCCTGGTGGCATGGGACTTGTCATTGACCATTTCGACAAGAAGGCCGTCGGCAATTATCTGCAGCATATTGAAGATGCCTTTGAGCGCACCCAGACGCCCTACCCTCACACCTTCTTCAATGACTCATACGAGGTGGAAGCAGCCACATGGACGCCCACACTCTTTGAAGAGTTCGAGAAGCGGAGAGGATACAAACTCGAGCATTACCTACGTCAATTGCTAAATGGCGACACGAAGATTCTGTCAGACTATCGTGAGACACTCGGTGATTTGCTCTTGGAGAACTTCACAAACCAATGGACGGCCTGGGCCCATAAGCATGGAGCCATCACCCGTAATCAGGCCCACGGCTCTCCTGCCAACCTCATCGACTGCTACGCTGCAGTAGATATTCCTGAGATAGAAGGCTTTGGCCTATCGGAATTCGGTATCAAAGGACTCCGTCAGGATCCAGGCAAGACCCGCAAGAACGACTCCGACTTCTCGATGCTGAAATATGCACCTTCAGCAGCTCATATATGTGGCAAGCCATACACCTCCAGTGAGACATTCACATGGCTGACGGAGCATTTCCGCACATCTCTGTCACAACTGAAGCCCGACATCGACCTCATGTTCTGTGCAGGCGTAAACCACATGTTCTTCCATGGCACCTGTTACTCGCCAAAGAATGATCCGTGGCCAGGCTGGAAGTTCTACGCCAGCATTGACATGTCGCCCACCAACTCCATTTGGCGCGACGCCCCCTACTTCATGCAATATGTAGAGCGCTGTCAGAGTTTCCTGCAGATGGGACAGCCCGACAACGACTTCCTCGTCTATCTGCCCGTCCGCGATATGTGGCAGAAGAATCCACAGAAGTTGCTGATGCAGTTCTCTATCCATGCCATGGGTAAGCTGGCCCCGGAATTCATTCAGAGCATCCTCGATATCGACCGTGCTGGCTTCGATTGCGACTATATCTCTGAGCGTCTGCTTATGGACGTAACCTTTAAGGATGGTATGCTGGAGACAGCAGCAGGTACACGCTACAAAGGCCTCGTCATTCCCGGAAGTGGTAATATGCCCGAGAATGTCAAAGCTCACATTGAAGCCTTGAAAGCTCAAGGGGCACATATTATATATGGTACGCGAGCAGCCGACTTGATGGCAGCTGCCAAACCTGAGGCCATCAAGACTGCGTGCGGACTGAAGGCCATCCGACGGAAGAATGCTACAGGTTATCACTACTTCATGGCGAACCTCTCGCCTAACGATGTTCACGACCGCCAACCTCTGGCCATAGACTTCAAAGATGCCGCATGGTTTAATCCCCTAAATGGAGAGATCATTCCTGCCTGTATCTCTGGCGACAGCATTGCAATTAGTCTCCGAAGCGGTGAGTCCATGATTCTTCAAACGTATGACGAACCATTAAGCCATGTAGAAAAGGCTTGTTGCCTGCAAACGACAGAGACTGCCGACAACTCTATGGCTCTCAATGGTCCTTGGACGCTCTCTTTCACTGAAGAAGCCCCCAAGGTTTCCAAGACGTTTAATCTCTCAAGTCCACAGACTTGGGAAACGCTCGACGACGACAGTGTAAAGGTTACAATGGGTACCGGCATCTACACCACCCACATTAAACTGACGAAGAAAGAACTTACAGGACGCTGGCAGATTGACCTCGGTGATGTGAGAGAATCGGCACGCGTCTATATAAACGGTCAGTTTATCGGTTGTGCATGGAGCGTTCCTTTCGTTTTAGATTGCAAGAACACCTTAAAGGCCGGGAACAATGAGATTCGCATAGAGGTTACCAACCTCCCGGCCAACCGCATTGCCGACTATGACCGCAGAGGTATTAAATGGCGCAAGATGGAGGAAATCAATGTGGTAGACATCAACTATAAGCGTACCACCTATGATTCATGGGAGCCTGTTCCCAGCGGTCTTAACTCCGAAGTACGTTTATTACATTATCGGTGATATCTTCTCTAAAAGTAAAACAACTTGTTTTACCTTCGTTAAGACTATCTCTTCAATGCGTTCAGATAGTTTCTATGAAAGTAAAACAAGTTGTTTTACTTTCAATGGAATCATCTTAAGGTTTACGAACCCTTATCCGATACTTGTCTGTCAGTACGATCTGCATCACACGGGCATATCCATCAGCAAATGGCGGAATGGACAGTGCCACATGTCCCATCGTTCGGCGCAGGTTAATCTCCACACAAGGATGAAGCAAGAAACCATCCTTCTCATCGGTAGCCACCACCATCATGTCAATGCCGAAAGGCCCCTGATAGTGGCCTGCATATATGGCGCCAAGTCTATCGCAAACAGTCTCTCTAACAGTTCTAAGCAAATCTGCTGATATATAGGAACTTAAAACCTTCTCTTTCTCATCTTCCGATGCAATCAGATTGCCAGTATAGGCACCGTTGTTTGTGTGAAAGAGCGAAAGCCCCAGATACTTAATATGCCCCTTGCCATCGCTTTCAAACTCCATACCGAAATCTCTGACCTTGTGGTAATATGGTTCCAATATCACATCACCCTGCTTTTCAATAATGTTCTGAATCCATCGCTGCTGAGAGTCATTCAGTTCTCCGCCGATAAACCTCACTCCTCGCCCACTGCTACTCCAGGGCGCTTTCACCACTATTCGACCATCATCACGAAGCATTTGACAGACATCGTCCATGCTATTAACACATGTGGAATAGCCTGTTGTGCCAGGTCTTTGGAGTTCCTTTAACAAACTAACGGCCTGCTTGCGATGAGACAAGTCGCGAATGACGGCAATTGCTTCGTCCGACGGAACACTCTTTACGCCATAACGGAGTAGAAATGACTGAAGTGCCAAATCCCATCCCCATGGTTCCACCTTATTTATAATAATATGGGCAAGTTGATTCTTATCTATAAAATGCCTGGGGCCACTCCCCGTTCTCGCCCTCAACCGACCATAAGCCTTTACCGCCTGTTCCACATTCTCCACTAGTACATAATCGTCTTTACCAGCCCAAAGAGCAGGCAAAAAACCGAGATCCGCCCTCAGTTTTCTACCCGCATGTGGTGCCGTGAAGTTACTCAAGTTTGAGGCCAATGCGATGTCATGTTCTGGATTAAATACGTATAATGTTGCCATTTTTGTCAATTTTGGTGCAAAATTACATAATTTTTTTGAGATTTTGCTATTTAGACTTTGCAATTTGCAAGAAAAGTATTATCTTTGCACCACTTTTTAGAGGAAATAGAACAAATCATCAGGAATGGAAGCTTTTTTCAGGACGCACAGATACCTTGTAGAGCATGTTAATGCACCAGTTCGCCGCACCCTCATGGATGAGATTGACTGGAGCGACCGCATGATCGGCATTAAGGGCACACGTGGCATCGGAAAGACCACCTTCCTCCTTCAATACGCTAAAGAAAAGTTTGATATCAACGACCGTCAGTGTCTGTATATCAACATGAACAATTTCTATTTCCAGGGTCACGGTATTGCGGAGTTTGCTGATAAGTTCTATAAGCATGGTGGCCGTGTGCTGCTGATCGACCAGGTATTTAAGCAGCCTGACTGGAGTTCTGAACTCCGTAAATGTCACGACCTCTACCCCAACCTGAAGATTGTATTTACGGGAAGCAGTGTGATGCGCCTGAAGGATGAGAATCCGGAGCTTAATGGTATTGTGAAGAGCTACAACCTCCGTGGCTTCTCTTTCCGCGAATTTATCAATCTGCTTACGGGCAACAGTTTCCAACCCTACGCCCTCGAGGACATCATCAATCACCATGAGCAGATTGCACGCCAGATTCTACCGAAGGTGTCACCCAACCGCTTTTTCCAGGACTATATCCATCATGGTTTTTATCCTTTCTTCCAGGAACATCGTAACTATAGTGAGAACCTGCTGAAGACCATGAACATGATGACTGAGGTAGACATCCTGCTCATCAAACAGATTGAACTGAAATACCTCACTAAGATTAAGAAACTATTTTATCAGATAGCAGAAGAAGGTCCAGCCAAGACGCCAAACGTCAGTAAACTGGCACAAGATATTGAGACGAGTCGTGCTACTGTGATGAACTACATCAAGTACCTCACTGATGCCCGTCTGTTGAATCTCATCTATCCCATCGGTCAGGACTTCCCCAAGAAGCCGGCAAAGATCATGCTTCACAACTCCAACCTCATGTATGCCATCTATCCTATTCAGGTAGATAAGCAAGAGGCCATGGAGACATTCTTCGTTAATTCTATGTGGAAAGACCACAAGATTAATACAGGTATCCGCGATTGCAACTTCATCGTTGACGAGAAACTCAAATTTCGTATTGTCGACGCCAAGGCGCCAGGCAAGATGCGCATCTCGCCTGATGTCATCTACGCTCGATATAACACAGAAATCGGCAAAGCCAATCAGATTCCTCTATGGCTGTTAGGTTTCCTCTATTAAATAAGAAATGTGTCTATTAAGTTATAATTAAACAAATACAAGTTAGTAATTCATTTTTATCATTTACAAAATGGCAAAAGAAAAGAAATTTATCACTTGTGATGGTAACGAGGCAGCAGCTCATGTGAGCTATATGTTCTCGGAGGTAGCTGCTATCTACCCCATCACCCCGTCTTCGCCTATGGCGGAGCATGTTGACGAATGGGCAGCCCGTGGTCGTAAGAACCTGTGGGGCCAGAACGTCAGTGTTCAGGAAATGCAGTCAGAGGCTGGTGCTGCCGGTGCCGTTCATGGTTCACTGCAGGCTGGTGCTCTCACCACTACATTCACAGCTTCCCAGGGTCTTCTGCTGATGATCCCCAACATGTACAAGATTGCCGGTGAGTTGATTCCTTGCGTATTCGATGTTTCAGCCCGTACGCTGGCTTCTCACTCTCTCTGTATCTTCGGTGACCACCAGGATGTGATGGCCTGCCGTCAGACCGGTTTCGCTATGCTCTGCGAGGGTTCTGTACAGGAGGTTATGGATATGACCGCCGTTGCTCACCTGTCTACTCTTGAGACCTGCGTACCGTTCGTTAACTTCTTCGACGGTTTCCGCACCTCTCACGAGTACCACAAGATTGAGCTCATGGATCAGGAGGATATCCGTCCTCTCGTGAAGGAAGAGTACATCAAGCGTTTCCGCGATCGTGCCATGTCACCTGAGCGTCCTATCACTCGTGGTACAGCCGAGAACCCTGAGACCTTCTTCACACACCGTGAGGCTTGTAACCCCTACTACGATTCAGTTCCCGAGGTAGTTGAGAAGTATCTGGGTGAGATCTCAAAGATCACTGGTCGTGAGTATCACCTGTTCTCATACTACGGCGCAGAGGATGCTGACCGCATGATTATCCTGATGGGTTCTGCTACCGATGCAGCCCGCGAGGCTATCGACTACCTGAATGGCCAGGGCCAGAAGGTTGGTATGATCAGCGTTCACCTCTATCGTCCGTTCTCTGTGAAGCATCTGCTGGCTAGCGTTCCCAAGAGCGTGAAGAAGATTGCCGTTCTGGATCGTACCAAGGAGCCCGGTGCTAACGGTGAGCCTCTGTACCTCGACGTTAAGGATGCTTACTACGATGTAGAGGATCGTCCTCTGATCGTTGGCGGTCGCTACGGTCTGGGTTCTCACGATACCACTCCCGCTCAGATTATCAGCGTGTTCAACAACCTCGCTATGCCCGAGCCCAAGAACCACTTCACCATCGGTATCGTTGACGATGTAACCTTCACCTCTCTGCCTGAGGTTCCCGAGATTGCCCTTGGTGGCGCAGGCATGTTCCAGGCTAAGTTCTTCGGTCTGGGTGCAGATGGTACCGTAGGTGCTAATAAGAACTCTGTTAAGATTATTGGTGACAACACCGACAAGTACTGCCAGGCTTACTTCTCTTACGACTCTAAGAAGTCCGGAGGTTTCACCTGCTCTCACCTGCGTTTCGGTGATACACCTATCCGTTCTACATACTTGGTAACCACACCTAACTTCGTGGCTTGCCACGTTCAGGCTTACCTCCACATGTATGATGTAACCCGTGGTCTGCAGAAGAACGGTCAGTTCCTGCTGAACACCATCTTCGACGATGCAGAGCTGGAGAAGTTCATGCCTAACAAGGTAAAGAAGTATTTCGCAGAGAACAATATTACTGTTTATACCATCAACGCTACCAAGATTGCACAGGAGATTGGTCTGGGCAACCGCACCAACACCATCCTGCAGAGTGCATTCTTCCGCATCACCGAGGTGATTCCTGTTGAGCTCGCCGTTGAGAAGATGAAGGCTGCAGCCCTGAAGTCTTACGGTGCTAAGGGTCAGGATGTGGTTGACAAGAACTATGCCGCTATCGACCGTGGTGGTGAGTACAAGCAGTTTACTGTGAAGCCCGAGTGGGCTAACCTGCCCGATGATGAGCCTAAGGCTGACAATGCTCCCGCATTCGTTAAGGAGCTCGTTCGTCCTATCAACGCTCAGGCCGGTGACCTGCTGAAGGTTTCTGACTTCGTGAAGCACGGCACTGCCGACGGTTCTTGGCAGGTTGGTACTGCCGCTTATGAGAAGCGCGGTGTAGAGGCTTTCGTTCCTATGTGGAACAAGGACAACTGTATCCAGTGTAACCAGTGTGCTTACATCTGTCCTCACGCTGCTATCCGTCCGTTCGTTCTGACCGACGATGAGCTGAAGGACTTCGAGCTCGATACTCTCGAGATGAAGGCTCCTGCCGCTATGAAGGGCATGCACTTCATCATCGAGCCTTCAGTACTCGACTGCTTAGGTTGCGGTAACTGTGCCGACATCTGCCCGGGCAACCCGAAGACTGGCAAGGCCCTCACGATGGTTCCGTTCAACCCCGATGCTGCAGACATGAAGAAGATGGCTGCCGATTGGGACAAGTTGGTTAAGGTTCCTTCTAAGCAGCACCTCGTTGACATTAAGAGCAACGTTAAGAACTCTCAGTTCGCTCAGCCTCTGTTCGAATTCTCTGGCGCTTGCTCTGGTTGCGGTGAGACTCCTTACGTGAAGCTCATCTCTCAGCTGTTTGGTGACCGTCAGATGATTGCCAACGCTACCGGTTGTTCTTCTATCTATTCTGCTTCTATTCCTTCTACACCTTACACCAAGAACGAGAAGGGTCAGGGTCCTGTATTCAACAACTCTCTGTTCGAGGACTTCTGCGAGTTCGGTCTCGGTATGGCTCTGGGTAACAAGAAGATGAAGGAGCGCGTAGCTAAGCTGCTGCAGGAGATGATCGACGGCAACGCCAGCGACGAGTACAAGGCTCTCGCTAAGGAGTGGATTGAGAACAAGGATGATGCCGAGAAGACCAAGGAGATTGCTCCGAAGCTCCGCAAGTGCATCGCCGAGAGCGCAGCCAAGGGTTGTCCCGTTTGCAAGGAGCTCCAGACACTCGACCACTACCTCGTAAAGCGCAGCCAGTGGATCATCGGTGGTGACGGTGCTTCTTACGATATCGGTTACGGTGGTCTCGACCACGTGATTGCTTCTGGTGAGGACGTTAACATCCTCGTGCTCGATACTGAGGTTTACTCTAACACTGGTGGTCAGGCTTCTAAGGCTACTCCTCT
>Ga0247608_10004845_pt1 | contig 14851 bp, 9 predicted proteins | sample 176DNAGHGlowgp2_FD_193490 | JGI IMG/M metagenome (GOLD analysis project Ga0247608, IMG submission 193490) | Sheep rumen microbial communities from Palmerston North, Manawatu-Wanganui, New Zealand - 1766 DNA GHGlow gp2 | ecosystem: Host-associated > Mammals > Digestive system > Stomach > Rumen ...
AGAAGATGCCAATTAGTTTATCGCTAATGGTCTTTTCCTGATTGGGAGAAACGGTCAGCGTGGCATTAATCACCGATGGAATAGATAGCTTTTGCGCATCATCGTGCATCCGTTCGTTGGTAGGAGTCCATTTCTCTCCTTGCAGACGGAAGTCGTCACGTACACGTTGGAGCTCAGCATCGCTAATCGTGAAAATCTGCCCTATCTGCTGTTCTCCCTTAATATTCACGGTATCGCGTTGCCATAATTGGGCATCTGCCTTGGTGGCTTCATCGCCTATGAAATGACGGAATTCTGTATCTGCGCTGATGCGACGTGTATCACCGTTGGCTGTCTGGTAATACACTTTGAACGCATTTCCATCAGCTACAACAACGGGGTTCTTACATTTTTGACTGTTTACGCGGGGATAATCCTGTGGACGCCATGTTATGAGGTCACGACTATACGAAGCGCCAAAGAGCGGTGCTTTGTCATTAAGCTGGAACACCAAGCGCCAAGAGCCATCGTTAGCACGACAAAGCGATGGATGATACATCTTTTTCTCTGCACCCCATGTGCCATAGTCAGAAGAACACAGTCGGCCAAGGTCGTTCCATGTGTCATTCTCAAGCACAGCCATGCGCAGACCGCCATTGGGATTGGGGGAATAGAAAAACACTTTTTTTTGGGCGTTGAGGCTTATGGTAGCCAACGAAACTGCTATAACTAACAGCACACTCCTGAGTTTCATACGTTTTGTCGTTTTAGTCATTATAGATTGCAAAGGTAATGAATCCTTGTCAGACTAATGGGGGCGTTTAAACAAGTTTAACATATGTCCAATCTTGCGTATAGAAAAAAATATCTAACTTTGCAGTCGATTTCTTTAATCTAATGTACACGTGTAATTATAAATTAAGAGATATGAACAGAATTCTGAGATATAGTTTAGCTGCTTTGACGATAACCTTTTTCGTAGGTTGTTCGCATGATGTGGAGTATTCGCAGCCCTCCAAAGAGCAAGTGCAGAAGAACGTTACTGAGCGACTTGGCATAGAGATTGATCCCAATCAGAACTGGAATGCATCAACGGCTATTACAGCCAATGTGTCTGTGAATCTGGGTCTTGACCAGGAGTATACCTTGGCCATCTACAATAAGAATCCGTTGTTTAACGATGACGTGTACTATTATGCCAAGACGATGATTAAGGAGGGTGAGACAGCCACGCTGAAACTTGACGTTCCTTCAGCTGATAGCGTTTTCTATGCTGCCGTATTTGATAGTAAGTATCGTCGTCTTGTGCAGAGCGCCTATCGTGAGGATAGTGTTCTGACAATGAATTTTGGTACTGCTGTTAGTGAGTCACGCTCTAGCCGTGCTGCTGAGAATGATGCCGATGCTGCTCCTTATGCCAAGACATTGAACGACTATTTGAATCCTACAGGTGTAGAGTCATGGAAGACTGTACAGCAGATAAGCATTGCGCAGATGAAGAACTACACCGTTATTGACGATGATATCGTTGGTAGCAAATTTGAAGGACGCAGTCTGCAGAATCCCACTTATCCTGGAGGTGTAAGAACCGAGTATGGTGATTTGCAGCACTATCGTGTGCCTGCAAATGTGGAATTGAGACAGTCGTTCAGTACGAACGGCTATTCCAATACTTATAATGGCTTGGTGCTCTATATCGAGGGTAAGGTACATTTGGTGGGTTCAAATAGCCTGAATGATATCACGCTGGTGGTGGCCGATGGCGGTGAGATTATCCTTGACGCTGCGGAAAACCATTTCAGTGGAACAGGTCGATTCGTCGTTTGCCCTGGTGGTAAGATTACAGGTATCAATAATGCCGTTTTCAACGTGAATAATGGTGGATGGTGCTATAATGCCGGAACGATAGACTATCAGGGTACGCTCAATCTCAATGGATCACATTTCTATAACAATAATACTGTCAATGTGGATGTGCTGATGGGTACCTCTCAGGGCACCTACTTTACCAACTTTGGACATATCACAGCCCGTACGAATGCGATGGAGGCTGATGCCTACAACCAGAATATTGTGAATGGCTGTTATATGAAGTTTACTGGAAACGCTGGCGTGGGTGGACTCACTATGCTGAAGAACAGCAGACTGGATGTGGGTGGTCAGCTCTACATCACCGGCAATGGTTTGTGGGGCGGTTTCCGTAACGAACTGCATCATCTTAGTCTGATTACAGCTGGTTCTATCAAGGCCAATGGTGCCACTCTTTATGGACCTACAGCCTATAATGAGTTTGCTGTGGTGAAGGTTGGTAGCGTTTATGCTAACAACGACACAGACCTGCAGACAGCCGATAATCTGTACATGGACTGGAACTCTGCCAATTTCTATATGCATGATGGCACTAAGATTGACCAGAACTTCTACAACTATTACTACATGCGTGGTATGGTGAATAAGATATCGAAGTGGACAAACGAAGACAATTCTACCTTCACCATTCCTCGTGGTGACTGTACAGGTAATGGTTATCATGATACAAGTGAGGTGCCTGCGCAAGTTATTCCTGGTACTCCTGCCGTGTGGACTTATGCCTTCGAGGATACGCCCCTTGGTGACTATGATATGAATGACGTGGTAATCAGGGTCAGTGAGAATGCGGATGATGCCACCCGACTGGATGTCACGCTCTGTTGTACAGGTGCTGCCAATAACCTTACCGTCTATCTGGATGATGTCTTATTGTTTGCTGGTAGTGGCAAAGAGGTTCATCAGGTATTTGGTCAGGCTGCAGGCAAGTTCATCAATACGGAGAATGATGGTATCAAGGTAGATCCTGTCACGGAAACCATCCTTAAACCTGCTAATTTCTCATACGAGACGGCCGACTTCTGGATTAAGTCACCTTCTGGTGATGTCCATGTGGCTAAGCAGGGTGAGGATCCTCATGGCATCGTGGTTCCAGGTAACTGGCGCTGGCCGCGTGAGTTCCAGTGTATCAAGGACGTATATCCTAACTTCATCGAGTTTGCCAAGAATGCAGCTACCACAGATGATGCGATAAAGAAGTGGTACGAAACCAGCAATGGCAACCCTGTAGAGGAATATCTCTACACACCCGAAAACTAATAAACCTGTGCCTTAGTGGCATTCTCGTAGAGCCACCAGTCTTTGGAGGCTGAACGGTTGCGCCCCCACTGGCCAAAGGAGTGGTTATATCGGCTATAGGCTCCTGATATCTGTCCATCGCGATACATACCCATCGTGATACCCTCTACAGGATAGTGGAACGTGGCATCGGGAATCAACAGAGCCCAGGGCACACGGTCGTCCATGCCGCCAGAACCATTGGTATAGTGCCAGATGGCTTCATCGTATTTATATCTATAGGTATGTACTTCCACACAAAGTCCGTTATTGGATACGATGATAAAGGGATCGATATGAGCCAACGACTGGTAGTATGCGTTGATTTTTGATTTCATGTTGATGGTATAGGTACGCGACACTGTAGGCACGATGGCACTCTCGTTTTCCGTCTCATATTTGCGGGTGTTGTAGTACATGCGTACCACCTGTCCCATTTCCTCTTTGGCATTCATGCACCAATGGGCATCATCAAACAGGTTGATGACAGGCGCCCCATCACGTCCACGACTGTATATCTCGTCGTTGGAGATGAAATAGCGGTTGATGCTATAATTCTCATCAAAACGGGAACCCTCGTCAATGGTCACACTCTTCACATCATCATAACTGATGTTGGGCAGACGGATAGCAGCGCCAATTTGTTGGGTACCACCTACTGCAGCCAGTGTCACCGTGAGTTTCAGGGTGCTATCGTTGACGGCATGTTGCGAGATGCGCATCACCACATCGTTGAAATCAAAGTCGCCAGGGAAGGGAAAATCTTCTTCAAAAAGATAGGTAAACGTCTGATAGATAGGCTGATACAATGTACCGCCGTTGATGACTCTGCTTCCACCAATGGTGACGTCGTTTGCTCCGTCAACAGACACCACATAGTATCTGCCTTCATCATTGATAGCTGCTGCGTAAAGGGTGGGGGCTACGTTGGGCACCTTGAATGTAGGACTCACAAAATGACCTGTTGTGCAAGGACGCTCTGCCAGTATCTCTACACCTTCTGTGATATAGGGATTGCCATTCAATACCTGAACGGTAGTGATGTTGGGGTCTGCAATCTTCACACGAACGGTTAATGCCTTGTCTTGCAGCAAATCCCACGTATGCTGACTGTCGATAGAATCTACAGGATAGATATTCTGAACTATCTCCTGCCATTGGCTGTTACTCATCTCCATGTGTCGGCAGGATGATAGAGAGAAAAAACCACCTGTCAACAAAAGGCCGAGGAAAAACTTGATGCTCTTTCTCATGACAATTTTATTTTGTGGGCGAAATTACAAAAAAACAATCGTTTTCGAGACGTGAAAGGTGGTTTTTATCGATAATCTATGCGTATTTCATACTTTTTAACTCATTTATAATCAAAAGCATTGCTTTTTTGAGTAACTTTGCACCCATTATTTCTATGAAAGGATTTTTACGCAAATTTGGTATGTTAAAGAGATTTGTTTTATTTGGAACAGCCGTTACTGCGATGGTAACTGGTCTTGTTAGTTGTTCGCATGACTCTGATGGAAATAACCTGAGTCAGGCGGAGATTGCTTATCGTGCAAGTTTTGTGAGGGTTTTTGGTGAGCCTGCTGCAAATCAGGACTGGGGTTTTGGATCAGATGAGACAGCCGGAGCACGTATGACTCGCACAATCCTCCCCTCTTATAATTTCCCCTCTGATGCTGCTGCCAGCAAGTTCTTGGCAGACGTACCTGAAGGTGTAGAGAAGCTGACGCAGAACGTGGCTCGTGCCAACAACTACATTGATGAGACCTGGCAGGGCGACCTGAACATTTGGGGTGGCGCCACAGCCGAAGGCAACTGGCAGGATCGTTCAGGTGGTGTACTTTACATCAAGGGCAACTGTGACTTCTCAAACAGATCATTCTATTTCGATGGTAACTCTGAGCTTTATCTGTTGGAAGGCGCTACCCTGACATTGAATGCCAACAATGCCGCTAACTTGCAGCAAAATACCATGATCTACATGGCTGCCAACTCTAAGATTGTGACTTCTGGTGAGTTGAAGCTGAATAATGGCTTGCATATCTATAACCACGGTACCATCGAGGCTAACAAGTTGTCTACCAATAACAACAGTGTGCTTTATAACGTGGGTAAGGTGTATGTTACCACAAAGATATCTGTGGAGAACACCCTCTCTGTTGTTGTAAATGATGGTATCATCAATGCTGCCGACCTGAACACAGCAGGTAGTGGTAAGATTGAGAACAATGATTCTGTACGAATCACAGGTACTACCTTAGTTAATAGTAATGACAACACATGGGTGAACAATGGTCACTACCACACAGGCAACTTCATTTATAATGCTGCCAGCGATGAGGTGATCAATAACTGTCACCTCACCGTTGACGAGGACTTTAATATCAATCTGGGTGACAATCCTGGCAATGGTAATTTCAAGATGGACGCTGGTTCTGGCGTTGTCACTAAGAACTTCAATGGTGGTGGTAACTGGTCTAAGAATTACTCTACAGGCTGGAGTGCTTTCAATGGTGGTCCTTTCTATGTCTATATGGGTGCCAACTCAGTATTCAAGGTTACGGGCACTTGTATGATGAATGCCACCAAGGCCGACTATGGTTTCTATGGTCCCGAGACTGGCGGCTATGCTGTGCTGGATGCCAAGGAGATTGTGAAGGGTGCTGAAAATCAGGGCTACGAGGTGACTTATGGTAACAACCTCTATGTCTATACTGAGAACCACTTCAGTAATGGCTATTCTGGTCAGTATCCTTATATTGACTTCAAGGGCAATGCCAAGATCTTCGCACCTGGTTTTGAGGATGGTAAGCCTGCTATCACGATTCAGCCCTCACGTTGCTGTGTAGGCTTTGCTGGTAGTGGTAGTGGTGATGGAGAAGGTGATGGTGAAGGTGACAGCGGTGATTCTGGCGTTACACCAGAACTGACCCCTGATGTACGTATCATTGCTGAGGACTTGAGCGCTTCTGAGTCGTCAGACTTCGACTTCAACGATGTGGTCTTTGATGTGACCTTTACCTCAAACACTACAGCTCTTGTGACGCTGCAGGCTGCTGGTGGTACGCTGCCCTTGACTATTGCTGGTCAGGAGGTTCACCAGTTGTTTGGTGTTAACACTAGCACGATGGTGAATACCTATGCAGGCAAGAAGTCAGAATATCCTACTGTATCTTTTGAGATTGCAGGTATCGACAGGTCAAAACGTGGCCGTGATATTGAGATTCTGGTGCTGAAGGGCGACGAGTGGTGTCCCCTTGAGGCTCACCAGGGCATTCCTGCTGCCAAGATTGCCGTTAAGCCTACCTTCGTATGGTGTGACGAGTTCGAGGCAATTGAAAGCAGGTATCCTTTGTTCAAGGACTGGGTCCAGAACAAAGATGTGATTTGGTACTAATAAATTTTACCATAGAACACACAAGGAGGGCGACCGTGAAAGCGGTTGCTCTTCTTTTTTTAAAAGAATTGGTTGAAATTCAATATTTATTCGTAACTTTGCAGGCTGTATGGTACTGAATTATATTTGGATAGCGTTTTTCGTCGTCGCATTTATCGTGGCATTGGTGCGACTGATTTTCTGGGGCGACTTCGAGGTCTTCCCCGCTATGATGGATTCTACGTTTTCCTCATCGAAGACGGCGTTCGAGATATCCCTTGGTCTGACTGGTGTGCTGTCGCTCTGGTTGGGCGTGATGAAGATTGGTGAGAAGGGTGGTGTGGTCAATGTGCTGGCTCGCCTGCTGTCTCCTTTGTTCGTGCGTCTGTTTCCTGATGTGCCCAAGGGTCATCCTGTCACAGGCAGTATCTTCATGAATATCGCTGCCAATATGCTGGGACTTGATAATGCAGCCACACCATTGGGTCTTAAGGCGATGGAACAATTGCAGGAGATCAACCCCAAGAAGGATACCGCCTCGAATCCGATGATTATGTTCCTGGTGCTCAATACCAGTGGACTGACGCTGATACCTGTCTCTATCCTTGTCTATCGTGCCCAGCTGGGTGCAGCCCAACCCACGGATGTGTTTATCCCCATCCTGCTGGCCACCTTCTTTTCAACCATCATGGGCGTGCTGATAACCTCTATCTTCCAGCATATCAACCTCTTTAACCGTACCATCCTGCTGACGCTGGGTGGTGCCTGTGTGTTGGTGTCTGCTGTTATCTGGGGCTTCAGTCGTTTGGATGGTGAGACGATGAATATCGTCAGCACCACCGTAGCCAATATCCTCCTGATGATGATCATCATGGCCTTTATCCTGGCAGGCGTCTTCAAGAAGGTGAATGTCTATGACGCCTTTATCGAGGGTGCGAAAGATGGTTTCACTACTGCCATCCGTATCATCCCCTATCTGGTGGCTATCCTCGTGGGTATCGGCGTGTTCCGTGCTTCTGGTGCTATGGACTACGTGATTCAGGGCATCGGCTCTTTGGTTGAGGCCTGTGGTATTGATAGCGATTTCGTGGCAGCCCTGCCTACGGCGATGATGAAACCCCTCTCTGGCAGTGGTGCCCGTGGTATGATGGTTGATGCGATGACCACCTATGGTGCCGACTCGTTCGTGGGTCGCCTGTCGTGTATCTTCCAGGGCTCTACTGATACCACTTTCTATATCCTGGCTGTCTATTTCGGCAGTGTGGGCATCCGTTATACCCGTCATGCTGTGGCTTGTGGCTTGCTGGCTGACTTGGCAGGTATCATTGCTGCAATATTTATATCCTATCTATTCTTTGCATAAAAAGAAATGGCAAACCTTAAATCACTTGCAAAAGACACGGCCATCTATGGCCTTTCGAGCATCGTTGGCAGATTCCTGAATTATCTGCTGGTGCCACTGTACACACACTACATGCCCAAAGCATCGGGCGACTATGGTGTGAGTACGAACATCTATGCTTACACAGCACTTATCCTGGTGCTTCTCACCTTTGGCATGGAGACCACACTATTCCGCTTTGCCAACGATGAGCGTCATAAGCCCGACACGGTATTCTCGACGGTGATGGCAGTGGTGGGGTCGCTCACGCTGGTATTCCTGCTGCTTATCTTTGGCTTTATCACACCTATCAGTAACAGTCTAGGCTATGCCGACCATCCCGACTATCTCCTGATGATGGCGGTGGTGGTGGCACTCGACGCCTTGCAGGCTATTCCTTTCAGCTACCTGCGTTTCCAGAAGCGTCCTATCCGCTTTGCGTCGCTCAAGATGCTGTTTATCATCCTGAACATCGGTCTTAACGTCCTCTATTTCGTATGGTTGGGCAAGACATCTGTATTCTATGTCTTCTTCATCAACCTTGTGTGTACTGGACTCATCACCTTCTTCTTCATTCCTGGGCTATTCAGCATCAAATGGCAGTTCGACGGCAAACTGCTCAAGCAGATGCTCGGCTATTCATGGCCTATCTTGATTCTGGGTATCGCCGGCATCCTGAACCAGGTGGCCGACAAGATTATCTTCCCACTGGTTTATCCGAATGAGGCAGAGGCTAATGTACAGTTGGGTGTCTATGGCTCGTGTGTGAAGATTGCTATGATCATGGCGATGATTACCCAGGCCTTCCGTTATGCCTACGAACCCATAGTCTTTGCCAAGAGCAAGGATGGCGACAAGGCCGAGTACTATGCCTCGGCCATGAAATACTTCCTCATCTTCACACTGCTGGCCTTCCTCTGTGTGGTGGGCTGGATGCCTATCCTCCAGCATATCATCGGTGAGGAATATCGCGAGGGATTGGGTGTGGTGCCTATTGTGATGGCGGCAGAGATTATGATGGGTGTCTATTTCAACCTGTCGTTCTGGTATAAGTTGATTGACAAGACCATCTATGGTGCCTGGTTCTCCTTAGCTGGCTGCCTGGTGCTCTTTGCCGTCAATATCATCTTTATCCCCAAATATGGCTACTGGGCCTGTGCTTGGGGAGGTGTGGCCGGCTATGGTACGGCGATGGTGCTCAGCTATATCGTGGGACAAATCAAGAATCCTATTCCTTACCCCATGAAGGATATCGTGTTCTATGTCATTAAGACCTTTGCGGCTTTCTGTGCCATGTATTGGGCACAGAACAATCTGCCAGAATGGGCTTCGCTTATTGTCAGCACCTTGCTTATCCTTGCATTTATTGGCAATATCATCAAGTGTGACCTGCCTTTGAGCAGTCTCCCCGTTATTGGAAAAAAATTCAGGAAAACAAAATAAAAATTCAATATGAAAAAGATTTTAGTATCATTTGTTACACTCGTAACTACTCTGATTCCCGCCCATGCCGATGAGGGCATGTGGACGCTTTACAACCTGCCCAATGCTGTCTATGAGCAGATGAAGGGCTATGGTTATAGTCTGCCTTATGAAAAACTTTATCAGGCCGACGATGCCATCATGCATGCCGTTGTCAATTTCTCTGGCTATTGCTCTGGTGTCGTTGTATCGCCCGATGGACTGGTGTTCACCAATCACCACTGTGGTTTCGAGGCTATCCGCTCTCATTCTACTGTGGAGCACGACTATATGCTGAATGGCTTCTATGCCAAGTCCTTCGAGGAGGAGTTGCCTAATAAGAATATGTTCGTGAGCTTCATGGTGGAGCAGAAGGATATCACCGATACCCTGATGGCTCATGGCTTTGATAAGATGACAAACGAGAATAAGGCTCTTTACCTTGATTCCATTGAGAATGTGATGTCTAAGGATGTGAAGGCCAACGACTCTACATTACGTCTGGAAATCAAGCCTTTCTACGAGGGCAACCGTTATTTCGCTACCACCTATCGCGACTTCACCGACCTGCGTCTGGTGTTCACCATTCCTAAGTCTATGGGTAAGTTTGGTGGCGAGACCGATAACTGGATGTGGCCTCGTCAGACCTGCGATTTCTCTGTGTTCCGCATCTATGCCGACCCCAAGACCAATGGTCCTGCTAAGTACTCAAAGGATAATGTGCCTTATCATCCTGAACATTGGGCACGCATCTCCAACGAGGGCTATCAGGAGGGTTCGTTCTCTATGACGATGGGTTATCCTGGCAGCACCAGTCGTTACCTTTCAAGCTATGGTATTCAGGAGCGCTATGTTCAGAATGCTGTTCGTGCTCAGGTGCGTGGCGTGAAGCAGGAGGTGATGAAGCGCCACATGGATGCTTCTGAGGCTGTACGTATCAAGTACGATTCTAAGTATGCCCAGTCATCCAACTACTGGAAGAACTCTATCGGTATGAACAAATGTATCGATTCCATTGGTTTGATTCAGCAGAAACAGCAGTTCGAAGTCCAGCTCCAGCAGTGGCTCCGTGAGAGTGGTTACCTGGCTGGAAAGCTTGACTTTGCCAAGATGGAGCGCCTCTATAAGAAACGTATGGAGGTGATGGAGGCCTATATGCTGTGGAGCGAGACTTTCCGTCGCACAGATGAATTGTCAACCCGTGCCCTCTTCGTACATAATGGTGCCAGTCCTAAGGGCACTGGCAAGCGTCAGACTCTCACTATCAAGGATAATAGTGAGACCTTTGATGCTGCTACTGACTGCGAGATATTGGGCACCTTGCTGAAGAACTATCGTGCTAAGTTGAACGATCAGCGATTCCTGCCAGAGTTTTTCAAGACGATTGACGAGGCTTTTGGTGGCGACTGTCAGAAATATGCCGATTACCTCTATGCTAAGTCAAAGCTGATGAAGAAAAAGGCATGTCTCTATCCTAATAAGAAGTCGTTTATGAAAGACCCAGGCGTCAGCTTCGGTCTTGATATCACCGAGGTGATGCAGGCCCTGCGTCTGGAGATTCAGTCTATCAATGACTCTATTGATGAGCAGGAGCAATATCTCTGTGCTGCCAAACTGCGTATGGAGGAGGATCAGCCTCATTATAGTGATGCCAACTTCACCATGCGTCTCTCTTACGGACAGGTGAAGGAGTATAACCTTGGCGGACAGCCTTCTGGTTTCCAGACCTATGCGCCCAGTATGGTGAAAAAGATGAAAACGGGAGATACCATAGAGGATTACAAGGTACAGCCCGAGATGATTTCTCTGTTGGAAGGTGCTGGCAATATGCCTCTCTGCTTCCTCACCACCAATGATATCACGGGTGGTAACTCAGGTTCACCCATGTTTGATGCCCAGAACCGCCTTATCGGTCTGGCTTTCGATGGCAACTGGGACAGCCTCTCCAGCGATATCTTCTTCGATAGCCAGTTGGCTCGTTGTATTGGTGTGGATATCCGCTATGTCCTCTTTATGATGGATAAGTGGGGTCATGCCGACCGACTGCTGAAAGAGATGAATCAAAAGTAAAAAGGTAAAAAAGTAAAAAGGTAAGATGGTGAACGTTCATACTAAGTTCGTATGGGTATTGAGTGTTTTACCTTTTTACCTTTTTACTTTTTTACCTTTAAATGCCCAACTTGCCCGCTATCGTTATGATTTCACCCTTAATCGCTCTGATTTTGTTGATTCCATTTCCATAGAGTGGGAGCGGGGACAGGTGCTTTTGCCTGTAGAGATAGGAGGCAAGACCTATCGTTTCCTCTTTGACACGGGTGCGGCGCAGGCTGTGGTCTATGCCGACTCACCTATTGATGGATGTCATCCTGCAGGTCTTATCCGTTCTCAGGATGCTACTGGTGTCATGGATACTGTTCAACTGGTGACGCTGCCTCCACTCACCCTTGGACAGTTGATGCTAACGGGGTGTCAGGCCACCATTCATCGTCGCCCTGTTGCAGGTCGTCATATTGATGGAATCGTAGGGTTTGACCTGATTCATAGTGGGTTGAGTGCAAAGATTGATGTACGCAACCGCTTACTTATCCTTACTGACCGCAAGGATTTCTTTCGTAACGAAAAGGCTTTCTCTGCTCGCTATAAGCTGAAGTATCATGTACCTTATATCAAGGTTAGTCCTGCTGGTCGATATAAGGAACTCACCCTCTTTGATACGGGCAGTCGTTCACTCTACGGCATGAGTCGTCAGAGCTTTGATGCCTGTCGTGCTAAGATAGGTGCTGAGGCCGGCTCGCTCATTGAGGGTCGCTCTCTGGGGCGCCATGCTATCGGTCATTTTGGAAGTGAGCGTCTCAGTGAGGTGCTGTTCCTGCATCTCCAGCGTCTTAGTGCCTTTGACCACGCCTTCTGTGATGTCCATACGTTGACCACGCAGGGTGAGTCTCATCTGGGTGCCGCCCTTCTGAACTATGGTGCCGTGATAGTCCTTCCGCATAAGAAGCGCATCTGTTTCCAGCCGTATAACCAGCAGGTGCAGACAACCGTCAACAACCAGCAACTGGATATTGCCTTTGTACCTGAAGGTGGTTTGCCCTCCGTGGGTTTGATTTGGGAACAGGGCGAAACTTATCGCTTAGGCTTCCGTCAGGGTGATATCATCACCAAGATAGATGATACCCCCATTCTCAGTTTCACGCAATTCGTGACCTATCCCTTTATCATAGGTCGGGAATATCTCTTTACTGTAAAAGACCCTCGTGGCTTCTCTCGTCAGATTCGCTGGACGCGACTGAAGAAGCGCTAAGTGTCAATCAAAAAAAGAAAATCAGGAGGACGCATCACTGCGGCCTCCTGAATAGCTAAGCTAAAACTAAAACTTTTGATGAATTATTTATACTATTTGAAAATAGTCTGCTTCATCATCTGCTGAACGTCGGCAGGCGGATTCTGTGTCTTGCAGCAGTCAATGAGGTATTTGCGCAGCTTCTCAGGCATCTTGACCTTCTTCCAGATGTCGAAACGCTTATGCTCCCAAGTGCCTTTGACGGTGTTCTTGTCTAACAAGACCATTCCGTCCTTAATCTTCTCGCGTCCCATCTCGCTGTACCAGCCGTCTTTGAAGGTGTAGGTGCCGTACTCATGGGGAGCTACTGCACACTTACCGTTCTTGTCCATCGTGATGATAGCGCAGGCATACTCGCCATCAGGTCCATAGTACTTAAACTGTGTGTAGCCCATTTCCTTGCCACATACAATCTTCTTCTCGCCTTTCCACTGCATAGACTCCATGATCCATACACCTACGAGTTCTTTGTCGTCAACTTTGGCGTTCTGGGCATTTACCTGCATCACGCACATAAGTGCAAGTGTCAAAATGAAAAATACTTTCTTCATACGTTTTAAGTTTTTTATTTGGTTAAACATTGATTGAATTGACGCTGCAAAGATATGCACTTTCCGACGAAGAATCAAGTTTTTTATTTCGCATATCCTTCGCATTGTCAATGCGAACAGTTTGCGAACTGCTTTATACACCGATGCCTTGCAGGAATTCGTCCCATTCTTTTGCACCGCCCTTACGTCCGAACACCTTTGTATAAAGGCGACTGCGCATGGTGCTGATAGTGCTGGTGCTGCGAGCCATGACATTGGCAATATCTGTGGGAGCAATACGCAGTTTGATGAGCATGCATACCTGATATTCTAATTCTGATAAAGGATAGAGGGCGTGCAACTGACTGGAGAAGGCAGGATAGACACGCTTCAGTTGGGCTTCTATGTCCAGCCAGTCCTGTTCTTTCAGTAGCTGTCCGCCTGCTATACGTCGTTGTAGCGAGATATAGTCATCCGACGCAAAGAATTCTTTCTCCATCGTCTCTACGGCCTGTCGCACCACCTGCGGACGATTCTCTTGCATGTCCTGAATCTGCTGCAGTTGGAATCTCAGTTTGCGTTTCTCCCTGCGATAGACAATGGCTGCCTGAATGGCGATGATAACCACAATGGTAATAACGATCGAGAAGCATATGAACCAATGAATCATATTTTCCTGTTGTCGCTCTTTGGACGAGAGTACATAGCTGTGAAACTCTCCTTGATAGTCGTCATTCAGGTCGTCTGATATAATCTCACATATTTCTTTCTTCCATTCCTTAGCGATTTCATCAGCTCTGCGCCACGTGTAGAGGATGCCGCTTTGCTGGATGGTGATGGTGGAATCGCTCAGGATAGTCAGCGGAAACGGGTCGCCATCCTCCAGGTAAGGTCGTTGCTTGTCGCCGGTGTCAATCACTTTGACGTCACAAATGTCACTTGGTTGAATCACGAGTGCCGATTCTGAATGTGTCAGTCTGCACTGGTACATGATGCTGTCGCCTTCGTAGATGCGCAGGTAGGTTATTCCTTCAGACGGAAATGATTGAGTTTGTCCTGTTGGAAACTCAGCCTCTGAAAGTTGCCAGGCCCCCTGTAAGGTAAATGGTTGTTGACGTTCTTGGTTCAAGCTGCATCCGATGCAGACGAATGCAAGTAGAAAAAGGATTGTTTGTTTCATCATTTCATTTTTTCGAGACGAGGTGTCTGTATCTTTTGCGTACAAAGGTATGATAATCCGGGCTAAACGGTTAAGATGTCTCTTTGCATTTTGTTCGCATTAAGGGTTGACTATTCTTTAACGGATACCCTTCTTGTCTTATTGTTTCCTGCTTGTTTTTATTTTGTCTCATGGCGCCAATCAGAAAATACAAGATGTCTGTACGTAGGGCACGGACTCAGAGTTCGCAGGCGTCGGAAAAAGAATCCGCTAACTACGTATTTTTTATTCTCTAACTAGCCAGTAAAATTTCCCTAACTAGCGCGTAAAAAATATATGGTTAAGCAGTAGAGAAACGTCGAGTTGCTGATAGAGAAACGACGAGTTGCTCATCAAGACTCCACCTTTTAGCATAAAATCTTCAGAAACTACGATTAATACTGGGTTTGCGCTGGGTGGGGTGTTATGCCAACACTCC
>Ga0247608_10004847_pt1 | contig 14844 bp, 14 predicted proteins | sample 176DNAGHGlowgp2_FD_193490 | JGI IMG/M metagenome (GOLD analysis project Ga0247608, IMG submission 193490) | Sheep rumen microbial communities from Palmerston North, Manawatu-Wanganui, New Zealand - 1766 DNA GHGlow gp2 | ecosystem: Host-associated > Mammals > Digestive system > Stomach > Rumen ...
TTTTTGTAATTTTTTATATTTATCATATAATTTATTTTTTTCTTTAGCATCATTAATTTTATCTTTTATAAAATCAGATGGTTTTGTTGCTAATTTAATTACAAAAATTGATACATCTTTAATTCCCTTTTCAAATGGATTTAATTTTCTATCAGTTTTAATAAGAGTTGAAGAAAATCCTAAAAACAAGGAAATAAAAATTAGAATGATTAAAACAATATATTTTTTTTCTATTTTTTTTCTTTTCATAAAACCACCCATTTAAGTATAGTATAAATTTAAAACTTTTTAAAGTATAATTTCATCATTTTCATAAAAACTATAGTATTTATCTTTCCCAATTATTATATGATCATTAAGTGGTATTCCCATTAAAAATCCTATTTCTCGTAGTCTTTTTGTTAAATTTTTATCAGCTAAAGATGGCATAACATCACCACTTGGATGATTATGAATACAAATTATACTGGAAGCACTTAATATTAAAGCATTTTTAAATACTTCTCTTGGATGTACTAAACTTTGATCTAGTGTTCCTTTAAATAAAGTAATATCTTTTATTAAATGCTTTTTACTATCTAGATATAAACAATTAAATTGCTCTTGTTTTTCGTTTTCTAAATCATCTTTATAAAACTCATATACATTTAAAGAATTATCAAATGTAATTTTTTTTAAATTTATTTTTTGTTTGTTAATTCTTTTAGATAATTCAACTAAAGCCGATAATTCACATGCTTTTACATTACCAATTCCTTCTATTTTTAAAAAATCATGATAATCATAATCCTTTAAATTTGAAATACCATTACAAACTGATAATATATTTAAAGATAAATCTTTAACAGAAATACCTTTTATACCTGTTTTTAAAATAATAGATAATAATTCTTCATCATTTAAATATTTTGCCCCATATTTTATTAATCTTTCACGTGGACGAGTTTCAATGGGCATCTGTTTTATCATAGTTTTCAAATCTACTTTCCTCCTCGTATTTAGAAAGTATTTGATTACATATAGCACTTATAGTTTGATCATCTTTTGTATTTCTTAATAGTTCATCATATTGATTTAGTATTGTTATAAATGACTCATTTTTAATATCAAATTCTTCCTCATTTATAATATACCCTTTATTTTTAAAATATCCTTTTAGTTTATCTAAATTATTCTTATCTTTTGTAATTGCTACATAAACATGATATTTCGAATCTTCTTCTTTATAAATATAATAATTAAAATCATGAGTATTATCATCCATTGCTTGTTTAGTATCATATACACCTAGTTTTAAAAAATATACTGTATTTTTTTCACTAAATGTTTTAATTGTACTATATTGTTTTATTAAAAACGTCCCCATAAATATTCCTAGTATTGTACACAAAATAAAAGGAAAAAAGTATTTTTTCATATAATCACCAGAATTATTATTTCATACATAAATTAAATTTAATGTCGAAAAAAAAGGCTTATGCCTTTAAAATTATTTTTTCTGCAACTTTTATTCCATCAATTGAAGCACTAGTTATACCTCCTGCATATCCAGCACCTTCACCACATGGATAAATTCCTTTAATATTTGATTCTAAACTATCATCTCTATTAATTCTAACAGGAGAAGATGTTCTACTTTCTACAGCAGATAAAATTGTATCATCATTATCAAATCCTTTAATTTTTTTACCAAAATTAATAAATGCTTCTTTTATAGAATCACATATTTCTTTATCAAAAATTTCATTTAAATTTGAAAAACTATAATTACCTTTAAATGTAGGTTTTACTGATTTAAAATTATTACTTATTTTATTATCTTTAAAATCTTTTAATAATTGAGTTGGGATTAAACCATTACCTGCATTATATGCTTTTTCTTCTAACTTTCTTTGATACTTTACTCCATCTAGTACTGAAGAACCAAAATCACTAGTATTTACTGTTACAACTATCGCACTATTAGAATTAACTGAATCTCTTTTACTATAACTCATACCATTTATAGCAAGTCTATTCTCTTCACTTGATGCATTTACTACATATCCTCCTGGACACATACAAAATGAATATACTCCTCTATTATTACTTGCTTTATATGTTAATTTATATGTAGCAGGATGTAATTTTTACTATATTTGCCATACTGAGATTCATCAATCATTTCTTGATTATGTATTACCCTTATTCCTACAGCAAAAGGTTTAGGTTCCATACTTAATTTTTTATTATATAAAAGTTCAAATGTGTCTCTAGAACTATGTCCGATTGCTAAAACAAGATTTTCAACACTAATCCATTTATTTGAATTAACCTCAATTGAATCAATTTTATTATTAACTATTTTTATATCTGTTAGTTTTGTATTAAACATAAATGTTCCACCAAGATTTATAATCTCTTTCCTCATATTTCTTATGACATCTATTAATACATCTGTTCCTATATGAGGATTATAACTATAAAGTATTTCTTTAGGTGCTCCAAATTTAATAAATGTATTTAAAACAAAATTAATTCTATTAAATTTATCACTAACTCTTGTATTTAATTTACCATCTGAAAATGTTCCAGCTCCACCTTCTCCAAATTGAATATTAGAATGTGTATTTAACTTGTTATTTTTAAAAAATTCATTAACGTCATTTATTCTATCTTCTACTTGTTTACCTTGTTCAATTATTATAGGATTATAATTTGATAAAGCAAGTATGTATCCACAAAATAATCCTGCTGGACCACTACCTACTATTACAACATTCTTTTTTCTATTTGATTTAGGTAAAATATAAGTTCTATCTACTGACTTTTCTAATTCTTTATTTAGTTTTAAAATTTTATCTTCATTTTTTACATCAACATCAACTTCATAAACATATAATATGTTATTTTTATCTCTAGCATCAAGTGATTGTTTAACTATATTTATTTTATTTAAATCAGATGAATTGATTTTTAATTTTTTTATTATTTTATCTTCTAAATTGTTTTTAGTTACTTCAACCTTAATGTTTTTTAAGTGTATCATTTAAACTCCTTCCAGCAATTAATCCAGTAATAAAACAAAATGCAAGATTATATCCTCCACAATCACCATTTACATCAAGTATTTCTCCAGTAAAAAATAAATTTTCATTATATATTGAACTCATATCATCATTTATTTCATTTAAAGAAATACCACCAGTACATGTTTGTGATCTATCAAAATCAAGTGTACCTATTACATTAATAGTATAATGTTTTATTACATTACATAAAGTGTTTTTTTCCTCTTCACTCATATCTTTCCATTTTAAACTTTTATCAATTTTAGATTTTTTAAAGAAAGTAAATAAAAGTTTATAATTAAAAATACTTTCTAAAACTAATTCAATATTTGAATCAAGTAACTTACTTCTATCATTTATAAATTCATAAATATTTTTTATATCAGGTAAAAAATCTATTTCTAAAGATACATTTTTATCTAAATTTTTAGAAGCTATACCACTTAAATTAAAAATACAAATTCCACTTACACCATAATCTGTTATTTGTAATTCACCTAATTCTTGTTTAATAAACTCATTATTTATTTTTAATTTTACTAATGAATTAGTTCTAATTCCAACACATTCTTTTAAGAATTTATCATCTGTTTTAAGCGGAACTAAAGCCGTTGTTACATCATTAATTTTATGATTAAATTTTTTTATTAAATCATAACCACTTCCATCACTACCAGTTTTAGGATATGCTTTAGATCCAGTAGCTATTATTAATATATCACATCTTATTACATCATTATCTGATTTTATTATGAATCCATTATTATAATTAATATCTTTTACTTTAAAATTAGTAATAATTCTTACATTTGATTTTTCTAAAGATTTTATAAATATTTCTCTAACACTATTTGAACTTTGCGAATATGGATAATAATATCCATCTTTTATTTTTGGATATAATCCAATATTATATAAAAAATCTAATGTATCTTCTTTATACTTTAATATATTATTTAATTTATCTATATCATCTGTTTGATATTTAGTTTCATCAATAAATTCATTCCAATAATTACATTTACCATTTCCAGTTAATAATAATTTTTTTAATATTTTATCATTACCTTCTAATAATGTTACATCATTATTTATTGAAGCATTAATTGCAGCTACTACTCCAGATGCTCCTCCACCTATTACAACTACTTTTTTCATTTTATCCCTCAATATCTATATAATAAAGTTTATCTAAATCATTTAATTTATTCATATAAACAGCTCCAAATTTCTCATAATAATTATTTAAATCTGTTTTTAAATAAAGCCTTTTTATATTCATTTTTTTTGCTTCTTCTATAATAGCCTTATGTAATATTTTTGAATATCCCTGTTTTCTATACTCTTTTTTTACATACATTGTTGAATACCATGGAGTTATATCTAACTCATCACAATCATTTGGAAAAATTGAAATAAATCCAATTAAAATATCATCATCAAGTAATACTAATTTAACATAGTTTTTTTGATTTATATTTGATAATATTTTATTTATTTTTTTATTAACTCTTTGATCAAAATTATTTTCATTAACATCTTTACCCCACTCTTTTAATGTTAATATTGAAACTTCTTTAACATAATCTAACTTATCTTTAATATTATATATTTTTAACATAATTACCTCTCAATTTTATATCCACATGAAGTACAATATTTAAAATTACCTACTTTTTTACCGCATATAGGACAACTATTTATATCTTTAATTTCTTTATGAATAATATTTTGTTGTATTTTAGAAATTCTACTTACAGTTTTAAAACAACAAATAACCATAATTATATCAAAGATAAAAAATATTAATAAATATATATCACCTTTAATAATAAGTAATGAATCATACATAGCATGTAATAATGTTGGCATAAAGATACTTAGGAAAATATTTATTTTATGTAGAAAAAAATTATTGTTAATTGAATTTACTTTTGCTTTAGATAAGTAATAACCCATAATAATACCAAAACAAGTATGTCCTGGAATTGAAAGTAATGCTCTAAATATTCCAGTTACAAAACCATTTTGTAATACATATCCTATATTTTCTATACACGCAAACCCTAAAGATGAAAATACTGAATATACAATAATATCATATATTTCATCAAATTCTCTACTCTTATATCCATATTTTCTAACTACTAACCACTTAAATATTTCTTCGATTAAAGCTACCGAAATAAAAACATTAATTAATATTGTAATAAAATTTAAATTACCATTTTCTGTATCAAAAAATTGTCCTAAAACTAATTCCATTATTACAACTGGAACACATGAAAGCATTCCAAATACAAATATTTTTCGTAATAATGCCATTGGTTCTTTATTTATATCTTTATTATAAATGTATTTTCCTAATACTATTACAGGAATGATTGCTATTGCAAGTAAGTAATTCATTTTAACACCTCACATATATTAAACAATAAATTATTTTTATTGTCAATTAAGAATACTTTTACGTGATAATCACATAAAAATACTTAGAAATAAATCTAAGTATAAATAATTCTATTGCCTTACATATTGTAGAATAACATAATATTTTTTATAAATCAAATTATTTAATTTAATTTTAAATAAATATAATCATTAAAATATCAGATATTAAATGTATTAATCCATGAGATATCATTGAATATCCTATTCCATATTTTCTATATAAATATCCAAAGCATAAACCTAATCCACCATTAAATAAAAAACATCTAAATAATAATACTGGTGTTAATGTTGTCATTGTCATAGTTGATGGAATATGGCCTAATGCAAATAAAAATGATGAAATAATATTAGCAATTATATACACTTTAACAGGAATCTCGTTTTTATTATTATAGAACAGTTTTGAAATGATAAATACTAATAATGTCATTAAAAATAATCGCATCATTACTTCTTCAATAATTCCTCCAGCAAGTAATCCTGCAAGTATTTTTTCTATAGTTGGAGAAACATTATATTGTTCATTTACCCAAGTACTAAATGATCCAAATATCAATTTATCAAAAGGAAATAACAGTAATGATCCAACAAGTGTAATAATAAAAGTTACAATAATTGCTTTTTTATCTAATTTAAACTTCTTCCATAGATTAACTTTCTTAGAAACAATTAATCCTATACCAGCAAGTACTATTCCATAAAGAATACCATATTGAATCATAGAAACTAGCGCTAATAAATATTTAGTCATATTTTGTTCTTGTAATTGTTTTAACATTTTACTAGATAACGTATCATACATATATAGACCCGTAAAATATCCTCCTATTAATCCTCCTATTAAAACAAATAATAAGAACTTCCAATTATTCTTAAGAAAAATCATCATTTTTTATCTCCTCATAACTTTCTTAGACCAACTTCTTTTACCACATTTAGGACATTTTAAATATCTAGTTGTACTCATATGTGGTGCACATAAAGCATTAAAATATGATGGTACATGTTTGTGATGACAATTTTTACATTCATAATAACCCGCATCTTTTTCAAATTTTAATGCTACAAAACATGCTACTAAAAAAATCATTGTTGAGATACAAATAATTGAACCTAGCAAGAATCCTTCTTCTAAAGTATTAACTGCTATAAGAATAATTCCAACATAAAACAATGCACTTGTAATTAGTATTGTCCACATAGATGTCATTAATTTTTTATTTTTTAATTCATCTTGTAAAGCTAATTCCAATAATAATTCCTCATTCTTTTTTTCATAATCTTTCATATCAATCTTTTCACCAATTAAAAGTTCATTTACATTAATATCAAGTATATTGCATAAATCTAACATTTTATCAGCATCTGGTAAAGATAATCCTCTTTCCCATTTTGATACAGCACGATCAGTTATATTCAATTTTTCAGCTAATTGCTCCTGAGTTATATTTTTCTTTTTTCTACAACCAGAAATAAATTTTCCAATCTTAATTAAATCCATGAACTTTCCTCTCCTTTCATGACTTAATTATAATATAAGTCATTTATAAGTTACACATACCAATGGTTGAGTTGATACTATATATATTTTAACATAAAAAACTCATCAATTGAATAATTGTCAGATAGTATTTTAAAACTGAATTAATTATGAATTATAAAACAAAAAATGGAGCCTAATGGCTCCTTCAGGGGGTTTTGGTTGAGCAAATTCACAATGAATACCGTAAATTTACTCGCGTGAACTATTCACGCTATTATAATTATAAGTACATGTTACAAAAAAGTCAATCCATTATTAATTGTAAAATGTAAAATTTACACTAATCCAAATGTTCCTTTATAACTACATCTAAAATATGTGGATATTTATCTTTCAAACTTGAATTTAAAAAATATTCACTGTCATCTCTTGCTTTAACTAATATATTAAAATCTTTCTTAATATCCGCTAGTTTAAAACTCATTCCACCGCTTTGTCTTACACCAAATAAGTCTCCACTACCTCTTAATTTAAAATCTTCTTCACTTATTTTAAATCCATCATTAGTTTTTTCTAATATATCAAGTCTTTTAGTTTTAGTTTTTGAAACAAGTATACAGTATGATTGAAATTGCCCTCTTCCTACTCTTCCTCTTAATTGATGAAGTGCTGATAAACCAAAAAGATTTGCATCAAATATCACTATCATTGTAGCATTAGGTACATTTACACCAACTTCAATTACAGTAGTTGATACTAATATATCTATTTTACCTTCATTAAATTTAGCCATTATTTCATTTTTCTTATCAGGTTTCATTTTTCCATGCAACGAGCCAATTTTATAAATACTACCAAATGCTTTTTCCATATTCTTAGATAATAATTCAATATCTTTTAAATTACTATTTTCACTTTCTTCAATTAAAGGTGATACAATATATATTTGATGACCATTTTTAAGTTCTCCATACATTTTTTTAAGTACTTCTTTAATATTATCTTCTTCAATAACCTCAGTTATTATTTCTTTTCTACCATTTGGCATCACTTTGATATTACTAACATCCATATCACCATAAATTGTTAATGCATAAGTTCTTGGAATAGGTGTTGCACTCATGTAAAGAATATCTGGTGTCAATCCTTTATTTTTCAAATTAGATCTTTGTTTAACACCAAATCTATGTTGTTCATCTGTTATAACTAATCCTAAATTAGAATACTCTACATCGTTTGAAAATAATGCATGTGTTCCTAAAATAATGTCATAATCATTATTCTTGATTTTTTCTAAAATATCTTTTCTTTCCTTAGTTTTTAAACTACCAGTTAAAAGACATATTCTAATATCTTTAAATAAACTTTTTAATTCATTATAATGTTGTTCAATTAGTATTTCTGTAGGCGCCATTAAACAACCTTGATAACCACTTAAATAGTTCATATAAAGCGCTACAAAAGAAACTATTGATTTACCACTTCCAACATCACCTTGTAATAATCTATTCATTTGATTATTAGATGAAAAATCATTATATATATCTTTTATCGCATTTAATTGATCAGTAGTTAATTTAAATTTAAGACTATTTATAAATTCTTTTACTTTTGTTATATCAATATTTTTTTCAATACCAAGTGTATTAGAATTATTTTTTAAGTACTTCATTTTAATCATAAACAAGAAGAATTCTTCGTATTTTAATCTATCTAATGATTTTTTTAATACATTTAAATTGCTTGGATTATGTACTTGTTTAATACTATCATATTTATTTAGAAATTTATATTTTTCACTAAATTCATCTGGAACATAATCTATTATATTAAATTTTTCATCAATTACCTTATTTACTAAATCACATATTTTTTTACTTGTGATTCCACTTACTGTATGGTAAATTGGTTCAATAAGTGGACTATCAGGAAGAAGTCCAAATCTAATATCAGAAGCAATAATTAAATTATGTTTTTTATCATATTTGCCTATAACAATTACTTTAGTATTAGGTATTAATCTAGTTTTTAAATAACCCCTGTTAAATATACAAACATTAATTAAATTACTACCTGAATTAATTATAAATTTCATTCTATCTTTTCTATTTTTTAAAAATACCACAGTTGCGTAATTATCTACAATTCCATCTATTACTACTTTTTCATCATGAACTAAATTTAAACTACGTTCTAATACTTCATATCTAAATGGATAAAAATTAATTAAATCTAAACTTGTATTAATATTTAATTTTGATAAACAATTTAATAATTTAGGCCCTACACCTTTAACATTTTTTATTTCCATATTAATCCTTTCTTTACTATGACAAATACAATATAGCAAACTTATGTTTGTAAGTCAATTATTTTTAATAAAAAAAATAAAAAATGCTTGACAAATCAAGCATTATCGATTAATATAGAAAGCACCAATTCGAAATTAGGCGAATTGGAAGCTAGTATCACACTAGCCAACCCCTTTTTATTCTTTTATGAACTGTTCTCAGGGGGACAGTTCTTTTTTTTATTTAAATTTTTGAATAATATCAAGTGCCTTATAAGAATCAAATTTCCTTTTATTTATTCCAAAGTATGCATAAAAATATGGTATTAATTTTTTTATTTCTTCATTTTTTATTTTATGAGTAATTTTAACATTTTCATATGCATCATTTTCTTTATCAATTAAATTAGAAACATATGCGACTATTTTTTCATTTAAAATATATTGTTTATTGTTATTAGTTTTAAGTTCATGTAGTATTTTTAAAAATCTATTTACTTGTAAATCAATAAATAAATTTAAATTGTTATCCATTTTTACATATAAGCCATCATATGAATATGAATTATTCACTTCGTCATATTCATAATTTATAGGTTCATATTTAATATCATAAGAATCACTAAATGTATCTAAAATATTAGTATTATTTAAAATTGAATTAATTCCATCAATAACAACATTATTCATAAAATTTTCTTTATTAGTTAAATTATTACTATATAAAGAATTTAAATAGTTTTTAAAATCATTAACAGTAAATATCTCATTATTAATATTATTCATACATTTTAAACAATAATTAGATAAAATCTTGCATAAATGAAACTGATAACTTATACCATATGTATCACGAGCAATTCCTATTTTATTAATAGTTGGAATAAATGGATTTAAATCTAAAAAATTATCAAAATTTTTACATTCATTAATTACTTTATTAGCTGCATCCTTACTAAATAATCTTATTATAAATCCATCTAATCTCTTCTTTTTAGATATTTTAGCAATAAAAGGTATCTTTTCATTAAATAATACTTTAAAAATTACTTTTGATGCATTAACTAAATCATTACCTTGTAATGGTATATATAATTTTATAACATCACGCATACCAATTTTGACAGTATCACTATAACCTACTTCAATTCTTTTATAACTAAGTTCATTACTAAAGTAATAGTATAAATCATTTTTTAAACCCTTTAATAGTTTTTTTTCTTCATAGCTTTGCAAATATATTTCAGGGTAATCACATATATCATAAAATAACGTTTCATCATATTTATTAAATTCATCAACTCTATTTATATAACTATATAATTCATTTGGAGTAATAATTCTATTATTTCTTATACAAAAATCATATAGTTTTGTTAAAAATAGTTCAATTCTATCCATCTTCATCACACTCATATTCATCAAATGGATCAATGTCTTTTTTTAAAGTTAATGAATCTTTGTTTGTATTTTCAATTTCAATATCTATTTTTTCTTGTACATCTTCTAATTCTATATTCATACTACCACCTATTTTAAGTATACAACAAAATAATGGTTTTTTAAACCATTATTTTTCTAAACTTTCATAATATTTAAATCTATTTATTGCGTTATCTTTGTTATTTTTAAGTAACTCTTCACTTTCTTCACTATTAATTTTATCTAATATTGAATACCTTGTTTGATTATTTAAAAATTCATCATATAAATTAAAATCTACATTTTTACTATCTAAAGTAAATTTATCACTATCTGGGTTATATCTAAATATTGGGAAGTAACCACAATTTGTAGCTAGTTTTTGTAATTCTAAACTACAATTCATTCCACCTTTTATACCATGAGAAATACAAGGAGCATAAGCAATTACTATTGAAGGTCCGTTATGATTATCAGCTTCTTTTAAGGCTTTTAATAATTGATTCATATTAGAACCTAAATTAACTTGAGCAACATATGCATTTTTATAAGAAAGAGCAATACGAGCTAAATCTTTTTTAGCTGTTTTTTTACCGTGAGATGCGAATAAGGCTACAGCACCAAGTTGAGTAGATTTTGATGCTTGACCACCAGTATTAGAATAAACTTGAGTATCAAGAACTAAAATATTTATATTATCATTACTTGATAAAACATGATCTATTCCACTAAATCCGATGTCATATGCCCATCCGTCTCCACCAACTAACCAAATTGATTCTTTAACTAAATAATCTTTATATTCTTCTAACTCTTTATATTTGTTAAAATCAATATTATCCCTAACCTCTTTAGTTATCTCATAATCATTAGAATTATTTATCCATTTAGTAAATAATTCATCATCATATTTAAGCATAATATTTTTTATATGTTCTTTCATATTTTGATGTGCTTTTAATATTCCATATCCATACTCAGCATTATCTTCAAATAATGATGATGCCCATGGCATATTATAAGGTAAACTTGGAAGACTTCCACCATATATAGAAGAACATCCAGTTGCATTTGCTATTATTAATCTATCTTTAAATAACTGCGATAAAAATTTAATATACCCAACTTCACCACAACCAGCACAAGCTCCAGGAAACTCAAATGTTGGTTTAATAAATTGCGTTTCTTTAACAACATTTGTATTTCCTTTATCAGTTATATTGTTATTTAGATAATCAAATATTTCTTGTTCTTTATTTTTAATTTGAACATCCACGTTTTCTATAGTTAATGCTTTATTATTCATTTTACCAGGACATGTTTTAATACATAATCCACAACCTGTACAATCTTTAATAGATATACCTATAGCAAAATACATATCCTTTTTACCAATTGCTTCCATACATCTATTTTTAATTATTTCAGGTGCTGCATCATATTCATCTTTATTAAGTAAATATGTTCTAATTACTCCATGAGGACATACAAATGAACATTGATTACAATTAATACAATTACTGCTTATCCAAGAAGGAACTACCTCTGTACTAAATCTTTCTTCTAATTTAGATGTTCCCCCTTCATATGATCCATCAGCATTTGAAACAAACTTAGAAACAGGTATTTCATTACCACGTCTTTCAAACATCAAATCAATTAATGTTTTATTATTATTTTCTTTTTCCTCTTTTATAGTAGCATTTAAATTTATTTTAGTTAAATACTTTTCAACATCATGTATAGCACCTATATTAGAATTAATAACTTCTTCACCTTTTTTGAAGAATTTTTTCTTTATATATTTTTCAATATCATCATAAATTTGTTCTTTAGTAAATATATTCATACATTCAAGTATTGCTACTTCCATAATCATACTAATCTTATTACCTAGATTATACTCTTTAGCAAGCTTATAAGCATCAATAACATAAAAATTTATATTCTTTTTATTTACTATATCAATTACCTTTTTAGGTAATTTTTTTTCTAAATCATCACTTGATGCATTTAAAATAAATGTACCATTTTCCATGATATTGGAAATACAATCAAATGATTTTAAATATGATTCTTTAGATACTACTACTAAACTTGGATTTTCTACATAATATGTAGATTTAATTAATTCATCAGATACTCGCAAATGACTTATAGTAACTCCACCTGATTTTTTTGAATCATATTGAAAATATCCTTGTACATAATTATTAGTATTATCACCAATTAATTTTATAATTGATTTAGATGCACTAACCATTCCATCACTACCATAACCATAAAAAAGCATTTCTTTAGAATTATTTATTTTTTCTAAATTAGATTTTTCTAAACTCAAATTAGTAACATCATCTACTATACCGATTGTAAAATTATTTTTTAATTTTCCTTCTAACATTTCATATACAGAATAAATATCTGATGGAGTTGTATTCTTACTAGATAATCCATATCTTCCACCAACAATATTATAACCATCAAGAGCTGATTTAACATCCAAATAAAGTGGTTCACCAGAACTACCAAATTCTTTAGTTCTATCTAATACAGCAATGTTTTTTACAGATGATGGAATAACATTTTTTAAATAAGTACTAGAAAATGGTCTATATAAATGAACTTCAACCATACCAACTTTTTTACCTAATTTATTCATATAATCTATAGTTTCTTTTATAGTATCACAAACAGAACCCATAGCAATAATTATGTTTTTTGCACTATTATCTCCATAATAGTTAAATGGATGATAATCTGTATCATATTCTTTATTAATTTTTTCCATATAATCATTTACTATATCAGGAACAACTTCATAAAATTTATTTCTTGCTTCTGTTGCTTGAAAATAAATATCATCATTTTGAGCAGTACCACGGGTAACCTTTTTGTTTACTGTAAGTGCTCTACTTTTAAATTTATTTAAAGCGTCAATATCAACTAATTTTTTAAAATCTTCTAATTCCAAAACATCAACTTTATCTATTTCATGACTAGTTCTAAAACCATCGAAAAAATGCATAAAAGGAAGACTAGCTTTAATACTAGATAAATGTGCTATCCCTGATAAATATGCACAATCTTGAACATTAGAAGATGCTAACATACAAAATCCAGTAGAACGAGTAGCATATATATCTTGATGATCACCAAAAATACTAAGTGCATGAGTTGATAATGAACGAGCCGCAACATGCATTACACATGGCAACATTTCTCCTGCCATCTTATACATATTAGGTATCATCAAAAGTAATCCTTGACTTGCAGTAAAAGTTGCAGATAATGCTCCCCCTTGTAAAGAACCATGAATAAGTCCTGCAGCACCTGCTTCACTTTGCATTTCAATAACTTTAACAGTATCACCAAATATATTTAATCTACCTTTATTACTCCATTCCTCCATATGTTCCGCCATTGGACTAGAAGGAGTAATAGGATAAATACCTGCTAGTTCTGTAAAAAAATATGATGTATAACTACATGCTTCATTTCCATCAATTGTCATCTTTTTTTTCATAATTACGTCGATAAATCGACTTCACCTCTTTTTCTAAAAACATTATACCAAATTTTAATAAAAAAGTAATACTAATTATTACTTTCATATATTAGAGCTTCATACAATAAATCAACAATATAATTACTTGGTTCTAAATTGTATTTTTTTATTATTATATCTATAACATCATCACTATATTTTAAATTTAAATGTTTAAATATTGATTCCTTATTATTAATATCATCTAAATAACTTAAAGTATATTTATTATCAATTATTAATACTTTATAATCCTGAACCCATTTTTTAAATTCATTTAGTATACTATCTGTACTATCTAAATACTTAAAAGATTCCTTATCATATGATATAAGATTAATCAAATCAGGAATTTTAATTTTACTTTCATCTAATCTATAATCGAATCTATCAATTAACTTTAAATCATCTATTTTTACAGCAGATAGCTGAGCAATATCACCAGTACTTTTAGTTGAAGATGTTGGAATAACTTCAACAATTACATATTTCATTTTTTTATACCACCAAATCTTCTATCTCTACCATTATACTGTATTATTGCCTCATCAAAATCAGCCTCACTAAAATCAGGAAATTTTACCTTAGGAAAATATGATTC
>Ga0247608_10004848_pt1 | contig 14843 bp, 5 predicted proteins | sample 176DNAGHGlowgp2_FD_193490 | JGI IMG/M metagenome (GOLD analysis project Ga0247608, IMG submission 193490) | Sheep rumen microbial communities from Palmerston North, Manawatu-Wanganui, New Zealand - 1766 DNA GHGlow gp2 | ecosystem: Host-associated > Mammals > Digestive system > Stomach > Rumen ...
CGACAACACCACTTGTACGGCAACAGCGACATCTGGACAGTACATCTTGACCGTCAATGCATCGCGCAAAGGCTGGGTATATGGTGACATTCACGACCCGACGAACTGCACCATGCAACTGGTGAAAGTCATCCGTAACAGCGATGGTGTCGATGTGACAGCCAACGTCTGGCAGACCGACCGCACCGTCACCTCTAACTACTCGGTGATTGTCGACAACCGCCTGCACTGGGCTGACAACATCGGCACGACGGAGAGTTACACGCTCTACTACGAGCCTAAGCCTGCTGCTGCTCCGCAAGTCAAGAGTATAGAGCTGGTAGTCAATGAGGGAAGTACCGAAGGCAAGTCTACAAGTGCCCTTGTTACCTTTGCAGATGCCATCGATACCAGTTCACTTGATGCAGAGGACTTTGTCCTTTCATGCGAAGACTGGACTTATCAGCCCGTCGTCACGGTGAAGAGTTCTACGAGTTGTCTTATCAAGTGGGACGACAACATCCTTATTCCCGGTGAATACCTGCTGACCGTCTTCACCTCTGGTATCAAGAATACTGAAGGAACAGTCGGTTCTACTAACAAGACCATACAATGGATTTCTGACGGTAATGTCGTGAAAGGTGATGTCAATGCAGACCGTGGTGTCGACATTGCAGATGCAGTCTGCATTGTGAACCGTATTGTAGGCAAGCCGAACACAATATTCATCAAGCCTGTAGCTGATGTAAACAAAGACGGTGATATTGACATTGCCGACGCTGTTCACATCGTCAATCTGATAGTTGGCAAGATATCTTCCTTGGTTCCGCGTAACGAGAGTGCGCTCCCTGAGCCGGAGTAATTGGAGTCATCATTACCCGGAAATTATAAAAAAAGTCCGAATCGTTTGGCGGTTCGGACTTTTATTTGTAAATTTGCAGCGGCTCTGAATAGATTAAGTAGTAATAATAATTATAACTAAAAACAGTAGATTTTATGAAAAGAATTATTTTATGGCTCTTGATTGCGATGTTGCCGATGCTGGCGAATGCCACTGAAGTTACGGTGAATGGTATTAAATATGATGTGAATAGCTCGACAAAGAAAGCGTCAGTGATCCAAGGTTCCACAAAGAATTCTGGAGACATTGTCATTCCAGAGACTTTCGAGTATGGCGGTGTTACCTATACTGTGAATGTGATAGACTTTAAGGCCTTCTATAAATGTGAAGAACTGACGTCTGTCTCACTGCCGAATACCGTATATTTTATTAATAATGGAGCGTTTTCTAGCTGTACTAAGCTGGAAACTATTAATCTGCCTACAGGATTGATGTATATGTATGGTTTTACTGATTGTCCTTCATTGACGTCCATACATATTCCGGCAAATTTACATACAATTTATGGCTCCTTTGAAGGTTGTACGGGTTTGACAACCATTACTGTTGACACAGACAACACCGTATATGATTCACGTGGCAATTGTAATGCCATCATCCTTACTGCTGAGAATAAGTTGGTGCAAGGATGCAAGGGAACAGTTATTCCTTCCAACGTGACAGCCATCGGTGATTATGCGTTTAGGTATATGGGCTTGACATCTATAGATATCCCAAACAACATCGTCTCTTTAGGCCACATGGCATACGGAAACCTTGACAACATCTATTCGCTTGAAGTTCCCGATGGTGTACAAACGATAGGCTATGCAGCGTTTTGCTGGAACAGGGATCTGGAAACCGTAACATTGGGTAAAGGCTTAATCAATTTAGCCAGTGAAGCATTCCAGGACTGTCGGAAGTTGACAATTGTGAAGATGATGTCAACCACCCCTCCAACAATCACAAATGAATTTGAGGACGAAAATCCTGATCCTTTCAATTCCTATGGCAACCCATCGCTCCGCAGTGGTATCACCCTATATGTTCCTGCATCAGCTCTTGAAACTTACAAAGCAGACTCTTACTGGGGAACGTTTAAGGAAGTACTGGCTTTGCCGGATGAGTCAAGTGAGCCGGAACCATACGCAGCATATGACAACGGTACGCTGACGTTCTACTACGACAAGCAAAAGGCGATTAGGGGAGGCTACGACATTGGTCCGTTCGAACTAAACGACACCCGCTGGGGAGGCCATACTGGCGACATTACTAAGGTTGTCTTCGACGATTCGTTCGCCGGATACACGTCACTCACCAGCACAGCCTATTGGTTTATGAATTGCTATAATCTTACCACCATCGAGAAAATCTGGAAGTTGAAGTCTGACAATGTGACCGATATGCATGCCATGTTCTATGATTGCAGGAATCTGACTGAAATTGACGTCATGAATCTTCACATGCAGAGTGTGAGGGATATGTCGTCAATGTTCATGAAATGTGCCAAGTTGCAGTCTCTTGACTTTATGGGTGAGAAGATAGCTAATGTGACGGACATGAATTGCGCGTTTCGCGAATGTTCCAGTTTGAGTTCTATAATGATGACCGAATTTGACACGAGGAACGTGACGGATATGTGGTGTATGTTCTATGACTGTTCTAAGCTGGCGATTCTCGACTTGGGCACTCAATTCGATACTGGGAACGTTACGAGGATGGTTGCAATGTTTCAGGATTGTCCTCTTTTGACAAGTGTTGATGTGAGCGGGTTTGACACTAAGAATGTGACGGACATGACGCAGATGTTTGACGGATGCTCCAGTCTAACGAGCCTCGACGTGAGCAATTTCGACACGAAGAACGTAAAGAAATTCCAGTGTATGTTTATGGACTGCTCTGGTTTGAAGTCGCTTGATGTGAGTGGTTTTAACACGTCGAACGCGGAACACTTCGGACAGATGTTCCAAGGATGCTCTGGCTTGACGGTTCTTGACGTGAGCGGCTTCAATACAGGAAAGGCAACATTCATGGCGAATATGTTTAGAGGCTGTTCCGATCTTGCAACTATTTATTGCAATGACACATGGTCTGGCGATAATGTCACCAACCACTCAGGAATGTTCGATGGTTGCACCAGTCTGCAGGGCTATTCCGACGGCAATGCCAATGACATCAGCTATGCAAAGCCCATTGCCGATGGCGGTTACTTCACAACGACTGGTGAGCCATGTGCCAAGCCTGAAATCAAATTCGCCAACGGTGAATTGTCGTTCACGTGTGAGACGGAGGATGTAGAATTCGTCTATGATGTCGAACTGACTGGTGCCAAGTCGGGTAAGGGCAATAACATACAACTGACGCCTACTGTCACCATCAGTGTCTATGCCAAGAAGGAGGGTCACCAAAACTCCGAGGTAGCAACGCTGGAACTCTCCATTCGCAGTGGACTGAAGGGTGATGTCGATGAGGATGGTGCGGTGGACATTGCCGATGCCGTTCGCATTGTCAACTTCATTGTCGGCAAGATACCGGCACTGGCCCCGCGCTCTGAAATGGATATGACGGAGCCAGAGTAAACCACTCGTTGGAAGTCTTGAATAAATATTAATCATTGTCACTGTTTTATCAAACAATGCCTTTGTTTTATCAAACTGCGTCTTTGTTTTAATAAACATCGACGCAGTTTTAACTTTATCTTGACCTTAACGACCCTTTATAGCCGTACAAAAGGCTTTTTTGCACGGCAGTAAAACCTTTTCTCCCCGGAGCAGTAATCTTCAAAGCTCTTTACGCTTTTTCCTCGTCCTTGGATGTGCGTTGGGCTCGAAAAGTAGATTTTAGTCTGATTATTTGGAACTTTCGGCTTTTTTTTCTATCTTTGCAGTCTCGCTTCTTTTATGGGAATAATTCATTAATAACAAATAAAAAAGGATATGAAACAGAAGATTTTTTCTTTGTTCGTTGCCCTGTTGGCAACCGTAGCTATTCAGGCTCAGCAGATTGCAGTAGTGAATGGTGGTACGACCAAATTGTACAGCAACCTAAAGGATGCCATTGAGGGTGCCGAGGATGGCAGTGTGATTTATCTTCCGGGAGGTGGATTCCCGATTGCTGATACTGATACTGTCAAGAAAAAATTGACTATTATCGGCATCTCACACACAGCTAACTCAGATAATGCAGACGGAAGAACAACCATTAATGGTAAGCTTATCTTTGGTAAAGGTAGCAGTGGCAGTGCTTTGATGGGATGCTATGTTTCAGGCGATGTATTCATTGGTGCAGGTGCTGCAGTTAATGATGTTTTGCTTCGATATGACAACATGAATTCTGTTCAGGTAAAGAATTCTGGATGCAGAGGTATAGAGGTTAACCAGAGCTATCTTAGAAACACCTCGGATATGGGCGGAACAAATGTGAAGTTAACCAACAACATCATTCATTCGGTCAAGGGAATAAATGGAGGACTCATTACAAATAATATTTTTACCTCAAACTATACCTATTATGATGGTAATTACTTTCATTATGCCATTAACGCAAGTAACACAGTTATAGCCTACAATGTCATCTTAACCACTGGTGTTAGTGGAAGTTATCATGTATGGAGTGTCTTTACAGGCTCCAATAGTGAGGTACATCATAACATGATTTATAAGAAAGACTGGGGTGTTGATTGCGTCAATATTTCAGTCGAATGGAGTAATGTCTTTGAAAATCATGCTGGTGTCACTCCTAGTTCCAATTATCATTTTAAGGAGGAATACAAGAAATACGAAGGTTTGTATCTCTATGGCGGCACAGGCTTCAAAAAAGACCCACTGCCTCCTGTACCTTATATTACAGATTGCAATGTTGACGAGCAGACGGATGCAGAGGGAAAGTTGCACATCAATATCAAAGTCAAGGCTGTGACGGAATAAAAACGGGAAAGCATGATGAACGGTAAATATATTTGTAGAGTACTGTTCAGCTTGTTCCTCCTGCTGCCTTGTGCGTCGTTAGCCCAGGGAATTGTCCAATGTGAATACTGGTTCGACGGGAACTATGCGAACAAGGTGGAAAACAAGATGAACGGTGGCGAGACGATTAATATTGTCTCGAAAGTTCCGACGGAGCAGTTAGACGATGGCATCCATCAGTTTAACTTCCGCGTCATGCAGTCGGACGGCATGTATTCGTCTGTGCTCTCGAGAGTGTTCTTCAAGAGTGCGGCCAGCAGTTCCAGCATGTTGGAATACTGGTTTGATGACAACTTCGAGAAACGTGCTTCCACAGAACTATCAGCGGCCGACGAAGAGGGCAATGTGGCTATGAGCCTCGACCTGAGCGACAACACCAAATTTCCCATAGGCAACCACCGGCTGCATCTGCGTGTGACTAACAGTCACGGCATCAGTGCTGTCTATACATCGTCTGTGGTGAAACTACAGTCGGGTAAGATAGAACTCCTAGAGTACTGGATAGACGGTGACAATTCGAAGGTGAATTATGCCTACGGCAAGACAAATGGCAAGAATAAGGAGTTCTTAGGTTCGCTTGACCTGAGTGACGTGTCAGAAGGCGTTCATCGCCTCTATTATCGTGGCGTTAGCGCCAATGGTGTTTCTTCAACAGCAATTTCCTCAACTCCCATTATGGTGAAGCCCCGTTATGCAGGTGATCCTTCTACGGCTGTCATTACTTCCTATAATGTAGTTTTCGACAACGGCACAGCCGAGCATTATGATGTGGAAAACGCAATGGCAGAGAAAACTATCTTGCTCAATCTTGACACACGAAGTCTGAAGAAGGGCACGCATAGTGTTCGCACAACTATATGGAATTCATTTGGTGCTACGACATCATTGTCAAGCAACTTTGAGGTCGTTACGCCTCCCAATCCGTCGCTTACGTTGACCGCTACGGAGAGTGGTGGACGTGTTGCCCTGAACTTCTACGGTGTTCCAGGCGACATGCAGTATAAGATTTATCGTGAAGATGCTAATGGTGTCAACGTGTTGGTGAAGAATGTTGATCCGCTTTATCCTTATGGCATGACAGTCTTCGATGAGCCTGGTAATGGTTCTTTCAAATATCAAATCAAGTGTAAGTATCAGGATTTCAGCCAAAAGATACAGATGCTGGAGTCGCCGAAAGCAAGTGTGACGATAGGTACGTCAGACCCGGAGACGCCCGAACCCGTAACGCCCGAACCAACCATAACATTGGGCTATGTGACGGGCTGTTTGGTTGGGGGTGGGGAAATTCCTGAAATAATGTCCTTTATTAGACCTGAAAGTGGAATCATTGTTGAGGCCACCGATGGCGTTACGACTACATCCCGTTCAGTGACAAATGGTTATTTCTGCACAGAGAAATACCCTATTGGTACAACACTGACACTCACAGTCAAAGGTACACAGCAATACAGATTTGAGCCCATTCAGGTGGTGGTGGCACCAACCCCGCGTAAAGTTCCTATCAAGGGAGAGTTGGTTCGAGAAGTTGAAAATAATACGAATCGCTATGAACTGAACTTAGCTTCAGACTTGTCATGGTATGACACTTATATCAGTTTTTATGTAGAGAACCGTAGTTGGAAGCCATGGAAAGGAAAGGTTGGTTTCAAAGCCATTACCGAAAAGGCTCACAATGCAGCTTTGGGCATAGGAGTAACTTCCATGGATTTGCTCTATAGTCCTGACGTGAACGAGCGCCTCTGGTTCACGTCTTTCACAGAAGACGAGATTACGATTGAGGGAAAGAGCAAAAAACAGGTGCTGATACCCTTAAGCGAGGTATTTCCTGACAACAAAAGCGATTATTATTACCTCTATTTCCTCACAGAAGGACGTCCATCGGGTGCGGCGGAGGAAACTAAACAGCAGAAGGAATTATATGTAGATTACTATACGTATAATGCAACGAACCCTCTCAAACGACAGTTAGATAAGAGCACACTGGAGTCGGCAAAGGATATGGTGCTGGCTCAGGAAGCCGAATATGCTGCCAATCTGATTCTCAATATATGCAATAAAATTGAGAGCGTCGACAAATATCTTGGGATTGCGCAAAATGGCTTGTATGACATCGGCAACCAGTCGTCGAAGTTCTACGACACGCAGAAGACTGACGGCATTTTTTCCTTAATAGAAAATAATGGTTATGATCCTGGGGCGTTGATGTCGTTAGATGAGGGACGTGTGTTGCTTCAGGCGGAAGTAGGTTTATTTGGTTCAAATGAAATACGTAAGTTCCGCGAGCACGTTGTCAATAGTGTCCTAAAAGGAAACAAGACGGTAAAGAAATACTTGGAGGGCGCAATGAAAGTGCTGAAGTCGATGAATGATCTGACCAAATCTGCCCAAGAATTCAGAAATAAGACTGAATATGAGAAGACTTTCTATATGGCTAAGAAAATTCTCAGTTGGTCTGGCGTTGAGGAAACAGAACCCTTTGGCACTATTCTTAGCACTTATATCGACGTGACAGAAAGTTTTGCCAATGCAGCCCTTTCACTTGGCAAGAAGTACTACGACTATTCAAGTGCCGCTCTGATGTATGAGAATCGTCCAGAACCTAAAGATCAAGAAGATTACCCGTACAATAGGCATATCGACTTCAAAATCAAGGTAGATTATGGTGGCTTTTGGGGCAATTTTACAGGTTTCAATGGCTCAGAGATTGCTCGTCAGATTAGTGATGTGGAAGTATATGTAACGAATCGTCCTAACGCGCCCGATCAGGTAGCAAGGGTTACTTTCGAGCCAGTACCTGTGAGTGACGGTGTCATGTTGCGACAAGTTACTTTCGATAACGGTGCGCCTTTAGGACAGGGAAGTCTCGATATTGGTGTTCCTTTCGAGCGCATGTGGATGGCTATTAAATGGAAGAACGGGCGTGTTTCGACGGTACCTCTGCTGGACAAAGGTTCTGTGAAGTTCGACCAGCCCAACTTTATATTTGGCAGGAAGACTTATCAATACACTGTCACTTTCCAGTCGAAGGCTGGCTATAACCATGCAGACAACATGGCAGACATTTTACAATTAAAAGATTAGTATCAGTAAAATTATGAGAAAGTATTATTTATTCGTCATATTGAGCATGATGACTCTTACCGTTCAAGCACAAAAGGTGACTTTTGCTTCTCCTGCTTTCGAACAAGGTGTAAGGGAACATCTGCAGTTAGCCGATGGTGATGACATTCTGCTTTCGCAGACCGATACTATCACTTCTATCGATCTCTCGCATAGAGCCATTAGTGACGTACGCGACGTCATCTATCTCTCCCACGTGCGCCAACTTGACCTCTCGGGCAATAGCATTACTGATGTAGAGCCGCTTATCGTGCTTGACTCATTGAGTTGGCTCGATATAGGTAATAATCAACTTGAAAGCATTGACATTCTTGTATTTACTCATGCCAAAAAGATGTGGGTGAACGTGGCCGATAATTATATCTGTGACTTCTCCTTATTCTTTTACCCTGTCGAGTGCCAGTTTACACTACGTGGTATGGGAATGCAGATAGTGAAGGATGCACCTTATCTCGATATTTATCAGTTTTATGCTGATGTCAGAGAGAATGGTATCCCGTGCATAACTTATCGTGCTTATACCAACATCGACAGTCAGTTTTATGTGGAGTGTGGATCTAAGCGCACTGACATCACTCTTGATGGTACTTTGCAGCGTACTGATGTGCCTGGTGCTCCCAAGACCACTTCGCTTGTGTATCTCACAAATGGTGAGCAGAACGTGACGACCTACGTGGTGCCGCCTGTCGACTATTTTGTGGATGCTGGAAAGACTATAACTTTGGAAACAGGCCTGCCCGAAGACTACCACCTGTATTCAGCCTACGCTTCGAAAGGCATAGTGGAGATAGAGGGCACCACGATGAAGTACACGGCGCCGGAAACAGCAGCCGCTGACATCATCTATTTCAGTTATTACCAAGACGCGGTTCTCAAGGGCTTCTCCCGTTTTTATGTGAACAGGGATACGAAGGGTGACGTGAACGGTGATGGCGATGTGGACATTGCCGATGCTGTGTGTATCGTAAACTATGTTGTTGGCAAGCCGAATACCACATTCATTGAGGCGGCGGCTGATGCCAATGGTGATGGCGACATCGATATTGCCGATGCCGTACACATCGTCAATTATGTCGTGGGCAAGATTTCGGCTCTGGCTCCACGCTCTGAAATGAACATGGCAGACCCGGAATAGAAAATCATTCCCCAGAATTATAAAAAAAGTCCGAATCGTTTGGCGGTTCGGACTTAAATTTTGTTAATAATTTCGGTTTTTCGCTCATCCCATTCTTTATGTGGGTAAAAACTCGGAACATCCTTAGAGCAACCCCAGAGCAGACTGGGAGCAACCCAATGGCAAGGCTTTCGTTGGCATAAAGAGGCGCAAACTATCGTCAACCCCAGCATTTAGAGGCATCTCCAGAGTTCCAGACGGCCCCATCAGCCTCCCACGCCAGACCTCAATCAGCGTCACAAAATCTCAGAGTCGAATTAATATTCGTCAAAAAGCATTAACGAACCTTTTGTTTTCCCAAGTTCTTTCTACAAAACTTCCCGTACATTTGTAAAAATATGGAAGAAAATTTGGAACTTTCATTTTTATTTCCTAAATTTGCAGGCAGAGCGGTAAAATCCACTCCTGCAGAAGTGTGTGCTCCATACAAAAATTCCCCCGCACTTCTGCTATGTAATAAACGAAAGAAAACTTAAAACAATAAAGAAATGAAAAAGGATTTATTACTTTTGTTACTCATGTTCCTGCCATTATTGAGGGCTCATGCAGATGATAGTGGTTCTTGTGGCGATAATGTCACTTATACTTATGTCGAGGAAACTCATACCCTCACTATTTCTGGTACAGGGCCTATGAAAGAATATCAAAGTTCTTCTGAGAGACCTTGGAATGGTTTTATTGAAGATGAAATTGAAAAAATAGTCATAGAGGATGGTATAACAGTTATTAGCAGATGGATTTTTTACAGTTTTGAAAGCGTTACCACTGTTATTATTCCCAGTACTGTGACTTTAATTGAAGAAGGTGCATTTGATAGCTGTAGTAGTTTGACTTCTGTAGTCATTCCGAATTCTGTTACAACTATAGGCGATGAGGCATTTAATGAGTGTCTGGCTATGACATCTTTAACTATTTCCAATGGTGTAACAATGATTGGTGAAAGTGCTTTTGATGAATGTAGAAGCTTGACATCTTTAGTTATACCTAATAGTGTACAGACTATTGGTGGCAATGCATTCTCTAGGTGTAATAATCTGTCCTCTGTCACTATTATGTGTAGTCCAGTAGAAGTTGGTAACTCCGTCTTTTCATGTTGTGATAAGTTGGAACAGGTGGTATTTGATTGCGAAAAAGTTGTAAGTAATATATTCATTGACTGTCCAATAAAGAAAGTAACAATCTCTGAAAACGTTACCTCTATTGATAAATATGCTTTCTATAATTGGGATGGCATAAAGACTATAACTATCCCCCAAAGTGTAACGTCTATTGGTGAATATGCATTTTGTAAATGCACATCCCTTGAAAATGTAGAGTTTCATAATGGTTTGCAAGCTATAGATCATTATGCATTTTCAGAATGTACAAGTCTGCAAACAGTTTGTTTACCAGAAAGTATGGAAACTATTGGCTACTTTGCATTTTCAGAATGTACAAGTCTGCAAGCAATAACCTTCCCAGAAGGATTAGGAACTATTGCTAACTCTGCTTTTTCTGGCTGTACGAGCCTGCAAACAATAACTTTTCCAGAAAGACTAGAAACTATTGAGGGAAGTGCTTTTTCTGGCTGTACGAGCCTGCAAACAATAACTTTTCCAGAAAGACTAGAAACTATTGGGGAAAATGCTTATTCTGGCTGCGAAAACCTTCAGAGCATAACGTTGCCTGAGAGTTTGGTAAATATCGAAAATTGTGCCTTTGCAGATTGCAAAGCAATCAAGTCGATAAGTATTCCAAAGAACGTGCAAATGACAGACAATAGTGGTTATTACAGTCCTTTCAAAGGCTGTACTTCTTTGGAAATCATTACTATAGAATGTGAAAACTTTGGGAATTGGTTTAATGATTTGACAAGTATAAAGAGTATACATCTTGGTGAAGGAGTAAAAAACATAACTTATTACTCTAGTTTTAAAGGTTTAACAGGATTAGAGACAATTATTGTGGATGATGACAACGCAGTTTACGACTCACGCGATAATTGCAATGCTGTCATAGAGACAGTTACCAACACATTGCTACAGGGATGTAATACAACCACGATTCCTGAAAGTGTTACAGCTATTGGCGAAGGAGCATTTTCTGGTATGACTGGTATTACTGAAATTACCCTTCCTGCTGATATTACTGATATAGGGGGTGAGGCTTTTTACGGCTGTACAGCACTTAATACCATCAACTCCTACATTGAGAAGCCTTTTAGCATAAGTGCATTTGATGATGCAACAAGGTCAACAGCAACACTTCATGTTCCATTCCTAACAAGCATGTCATACAAGAATTGGTCGGGTTGGGACTTTGCAACTATTTTAGAAATGGACGGCTCTGCTGAGGATATGGCCATCATTGAATTTGCTGATCCTGTAGCTAAACAAGTTTGTGTTAGTAATTGGGATGTCAACGAAGACGGAGAAATCTGTATGGGTGAGGTCAAATTAGTTACGGATACGAGTGATTTGTTCTATAATATGAGTAACAAGACAGAACTTGTCAGTTTCGACGAATTAAAGTACTTTATAAATGTTACAAATATCGGTAATAATACATTTTATGGATGTACAGGCCTAGAATCGATTTCTATTCCGAGTAAAGTGACTGCAATAGGTGCGTCTGCTTTTAGTGATTGTACTAAGCTGAAGTCTATTGAACTCCCTGATGGGCTTCTCGCTATTGATTCATACGCATTCAGGGGTTGTTCTAGTTTAAAGTCAATTAATCTGCCAGAAGGATTAACTACTATAGGCGAAAGTGCCTTCTATCAGTCTGGCTTGAACACTATGACTATCCCATCGACAGTAACAAGCATTGGTGATTATGCATTAGCAGGTATGATTATCTATTGTAACTTGACCACACCCATCAGCGTGGGTACACTAATGTCTAATGCATCAGAAACCATTTTGTATGTTCCTGAAGGTTGCGAGGAAGCATTCCGTCAGGCAAATGGATGGAAGGATTTCTTGATTGTGGGAACTGGTTCTGAAATTACCGATTGGAGTGTAGGTGAAGTGACTGCTGTCGTAGAGGAGCCTGGTGAACTGCGACTGGCACTGGTTGAAATGGATGAAGAAGAAATAACTCGCCTTAAGGTGCGTGGTAAACTGAATAGTACAGACATCAAGTATTTGATAGAAGGTACAGGTAAGATTGCAAATCTGGAGTCGCTTGACCTCAGTGACGTAACATTCGACTATGATGGTGGATGCTATTATTCTAAGAGCGAAATGTATGGAGATCTTTATGGATATTACCTTGAGGAACAATACTATCTTACAGAAGAAGATTTTATTACTCACCCTAGTCACGGAGCCTTCTCACATACAACGACGAATGCGTACCATAGTCCATATTTGGCTGGTGTATTTATGAATAAGGATTACAAGCATATTGTAATGCCCAAGATTTTCAAGAAGGCAGCACGCAAGATATTATTTAACTGTAAACAACTTCAAAGTGTGGAATATCCTGGGGGCATTGATTATGTAGACGTATCAGCATTTGCGGGATGTTCTTTATTACAAACCATCACATTAGCAGAAACTGACACGATATGTAATGAGGCTTTCTCTGGTTGTACGATGCTAAAGACTGTAGAGAATATCAGTCGCGTCAAGAGTATTGGTGAGCAGGCATTCTTAAACTGTAAATTCTTTACTGGTGACAATGGCGTGCTTCAGCTGTCTCAAGTGGATTCTATTGCAAACATGGCATTCAATGGCTGCATGATGCTCAACGACGTACGCCTGTCAGATAATATATATTATATAGGAGAGAGAGCATTTGCTGGCTGTACTTCCCTATCAGCCATCACGTTGCCAAACAGTCTTAAAGCATTATCAACTGGGGCTTTCCAGAATTGTAGCACATTAGAAAGTGTGACATACTCTTCGGAACTGACAGAATTGGACTATACTTGCTTCTATAACACACCATTTATGGATAATCTGCCTACAGAGGGTGGCGTTAAATATATGGGAACTATAGCACTGAGCTATGATTTTGACAGCAATGTGGCTACAACATCGCCTGCAACACTGACTTTCCGTGAAGGAACAACCCTTATTGCAGACAATTTCATAGAATCGCTAAATTATAATTATAATGATTATCGTTCTAACGTGACTCAACTGAATCTGCCCTCAACACTGGTAAGGATAGGCGAGAAAGCTTTTTATAACAGTAAAGTCGCTACAATTACTCTACCAGAAAGTATGAAAGAGATTGAACCGGAAGCCTTCCGTTACTCATCTATTTCAAAGTTAAACTTATCTGAAAGTTTAACAGCCATTGGTGATTATGCTTTCGATGGCATCAAGATAACATCATTGAAATACAATTTAGATGGAATAACTGGTAAAAACATATTCATGAATTGTAAATCCTTGGAAAAAGTGACCATTGGTACTAAAGTCCAATTATTACCAGAAGGAATCTTCTCTGGTTGCACAGCCTTGACCATAGTAAAGTCGGAAGAACGTACAGACGGGACGTCAATGGATATTGGCAATAGTGCATTCTCTGGATGCAGTAATCTGGCGAAAGTTACTCTACCTGAAGACGTTGTAACAATTGGAGATGGAGCATTTTCTGACTGTTCCAGCCTAAAGTCGTTCACCACGTCAGAAAGTCTTATGACAATAGGTGTTAGTGCGTTTTTTGGTTGCAGCGGGTTGACATCCTTCATCATGAACGAGGGATTGAAGATCATAGGTGGTGATGCATTTGGAGGGTGCAGCCAGATACCGACATTCCAATTGCCAGAGAGTATAGATAGCATTGGATCTGGTGCATTCATGGACTGTTCGGCTATCACCAGCTTGACAATTCCTGTTAACACAAGGGGATTAGGATATGGCTTTATTCAAGGGTGTACCAATTTAACAGAGTTGAAGGTCTATTTCGAAGTGCCACCCCAGAATGTTCCTGGCTATTATGACGGAGTAACACTTTATGTTCCGGATGGCTGTAAACCATTATATCAGGAAGCTTCTGGCTGGAATAGATTTGAAACTATCTTGGAATTCAGTAATAATGATATCACAGCGAGGAATAAATTGGCGGTGGCAGATGTAAATGTCTCGGCTGGTAAAACTGCTATCATTTCTGTAGAATTAACCAATGATGTTACTGATTTTACAGCTTATCAATTTGACATAGTGCTGCCTTTTGGATTGACAATAGATGAAGATGATATAATTATGGGTACGCGCTATAGTAGTTCCAACCCGACGGTCTCGTTTAAGAAACTGGCTATTGATAAAATAGCACGAAAATCAAGGTATCGTTTCGCTTTATTTGATTTGAATGGTGGAACCATCACTGGAACAGAAGGAGAGTTGCTAAAAGTTATTGTGCGGACATCCAACACATTATTACCTCAAAAATATGAGGCCAGTGTCGAAAATGCAATTTTCGTTCAGTCGGACGCGACTAAGAGTGTTCTTGACAAGGTAAAATTCAATATTGTAGTCGGTGAAGGTGACGGAGTCCTTTTGGGTGACGTGAATGGCGATGGCGATGTGGACATTGCCGATGCTGTGTGTATCGTAAACTATGTTGTTGGCAAGCCGAATACCACTTTCATTGAGGCAGCAGCCGACGCCAACGGTGACGGTGACATCGATATTGCCGATGCCGTACACATTGTGAACCTCGTAGTGGGCAAGATAACAGCCTTGGCTCCACGCATCGGTTGGAACCTGCCTGAGCCGGAATAAAAGAATCA
>Ga0247608_10004850_pt1 | contig 14841 bp, 7 predicted proteins | sample 176DNAGHGlowgp2_FD_193490 | JGI IMG/M metagenome (GOLD analysis project Ga0247608, IMG submission 193490) | Sheep rumen microbial communities from Palmerston North, Manawatu-Wanganui, New Zealand - 1766 DNA GHGlow gp2 | ecosystem: Host-associated > Mammals > Digestive system > Stomach > Rumen ...
CCCTTGATGAGTTCTGTGCCGCCTGCATTAGCCACAGTGCTGTGGCGCGTGGGGTCAAAGAGTTTCGTATATTCGCGCATGGCCTCGGCCACACGGATACCCTGAACCGTGTTCTCCAGTCCCCATTCCTCGTTGCCGTCGCTCCAGAGGATGATGCTGGGGTGGTTGCGGTCGCGCTTGATCAGGCGCTCCAGCAGCCGCAGGTGCTCCTCGTTGATACCCATCAGACGGTTCTCGTCGATGACCAGGATACCCTCTCTGTCGCAAATGTCGAGCAGGGCAGGGGTCATCGGGTTATGCGAGGCGCGATAGGCATTACAGCCGATGGCCTTCAGCTGTTTGATGCGCCATGCCTGCAGGGCATCGGGGATGGCAGCCCCTACACCGGCATGATCCTGATGCATGTTCACACCTTTTAGCTTCAGTGGCTGTCCGTTTAGTAAGAAGCCTTTTTCCGCATCGAAGGCGATGTCGCGGATACCTGTAGTCGTCAGGTAGCAGTCTGTCACCTTGCCCTGCTGTGTGATGGTGGTCTCCACCTGGTAGAGATAGGGATCGGCGGGGCTCCAGAGATGAGGCTCTCTGACGATGAACTGCTGTTTGCAGCTTGCGGTCTCCTTCGCCTTTAGGAGGAGTGACTTTGGCGCGGTCTTCGCCACCTCCTTACCCGCAGCGTCGAGCAGTCGCTGGGTTACCTCACACTGGCTCACCTCCAGACCGTCGTTCTTCACCTCGGTCTCTACCGTCATCTCTGCAAGGGTATATGGCTTCTGCATCTTGGCATAAACGAAGGTGCCGAAGGGGGCAACGCTCACCAGGGTCTTCTTCTCCAGCCATACGTCGCGGTAGATACCTCCTCCCTCGTAGAACCAGCCCTCTTCGAGTGAGGCATCTGCCCGCACACAAATCAGGTTGTCCTCACCATATTTTATATAAGGCGTGATGTCATACATCTGGGTGGCATAGCCGCTGGGCTCCGTACCCATATAGAAGCCGTTGAACCATACCTGGGCATTCCTGAAGATACCGTCGAACCGCAGATAGTAACTGCAAGGCACCCCATCATTATTTACATTATTACTTTTTTCAATTTTTACATTTTTCCGATACCAGCCCACGCTTGTTTCCGGATACTTCCAGCCCACGGTCTTATAGCCGTGAGAATGACTGGCCTCGGGGGCGTAAGGCAGGGTAGCCACCCAGTCGTGGGGCACCTGAACCTCCTCCCAGCCCGCATCGTCGAACTTCTGTGCGTAAGGCCCCTCGTTGTGGATAGAGTTTGCCTTTGTCAGATAGTTAAAGTACTCCGTGCCACAGCCGAAGTCCTTCTGTGGATCAGCAGCATGCCCCAGTTTGAACTTCCAACCCTTGTCCAGACGGATGGTCTCCCGTACGCTCTGTGCCTGAGCGACACTCATCAACAGGCAACCTGCCGTTGCCAGAATCATTGCTTTAAGTTTCTTCATCATCATGATAGTTTCAGTTTCTGACTGCAAAAATACGCAAATTCTTTCGATTATCCATAAGATGTTGCGACTTTTTTGTGTCCTTGTGCAAACGTTTATCCTCGATAACCACCTAAAATCGGTAAACGAAACGCACAACGATGCGCAAAAATGCCTATCTTTGCACACACAGAGAATAAACTAAAAACAGCTATGCGAAAGATTTTATTTGTGACCGCCATATTGATGGCAAACGTATTGACAATGAGTGCAGCAAGGAAGACAGTAGTAACCAACATTGAACCTACCGACTGGTATGTGGGGATGAAGAATCCATCGGTACAGCTAATGGTCTATGGCCCCGACATCCGGAATGTGGCTACCGTCACCACCGACTATCCGGGTGTCACCATCGATAGTCTCGTGCGCCTCGATTCGCCTAACTACCTGCTCGTCTACATGAATCTCCGTGATGCCAAGCCCGGCACAATGACCCTCAACTTCGGCAAGACGAAGATTCCCTATCAGCTGAAGGCCCGCGAGAAGAGAGGCGAGGAGCGCATGGGCTTCACCAATGCCGACGTACTCTACATGCTCATGCCTGATCGTTTTGCCCAGGGAGCCAATCATCCTGCACAGGTGGCTGGCATGCGTTCCTATGTGGAGGATCGCTCGAAACCAAGCCTCCGTCATGGCGGCGACCTCAACGGCATCCGCGAACACCTCGATTACTTCAAGGAACTCGGTGTCACTGCCCTCTGGTTCACACCCGTTCTCGAGAATAACTCGCCTGACTCCAAGAATGGCTATTCCACTTATCACGGCTATGCCACCACGAATTATTATAAAGTGGATCCACGCTTCGGCTCGAATGCCGACTACAAGCGCCTCTGCGACGAAGCCCATGCCAAGGGACTGAAGATTGTGATGGATATGATCTTCAACCACAGTGGCTTTGAGCACCCTTGGATTCAGGATATGCCCTCAAAGGATTGGCTCAACACCCCCGAGTGGCTCACAGAGAAGCAGAGCGGGCGCGACCCCATGACAGGCTTTACAGCCAATAGCGACGGCTCGGAACCTGCTAAGTCTGCCTACCTGCAGACCTCGTATAAGCTCACCCCCGTCGTTGATCCTTATGCCTCCAAGATCGACCTCAAGGAGACTGTCCAGGGATGGTTCGTGCCCTCTATGCCCGATCTGAACCAGAACAACCCGCACCTCATGCGCTACCTCATCCAGAACTCCATCTGGTGGATTGAGACCGTAGGTATCGATGGTATCCGCATGGATACTTATCCCTATGCCTATGCTGAGGGTATGGCCCAGTGGATGAAGGAACTCGACGACGAGTATCCCAACTTCAACACCGTGGGCGAGACCTGGGTTACCGAGCCTGCCTATACAGCTGCTTGGCAGAAGGATTCAAAACTGGCAAAAGAGAACACTTATCTGAAGACCGTCATGGACTTCTCTTTCTTCGATAAGCTTAATCAGGCTAAGCATGAGGAGACAGATGCCTGGTGGAACGGACTGAATCGCCTCTATAACTCGTTCGTCTATGATTACCTCTATCCCAATCCCTCGAGTGTAATGGCCTTCATCGAGAACCACGACACTGACCGCTTCCTTGGCAACGGCTGCGATACCCTTGCCCTCAAGCAGGCCCTCGCATTACTACTCACCGTCAACCGCATACCTCAGCTCTATTACGGCACGGAGATTCTCATGAACGGCACGAAGGAGATCACCGACGGTAACGTGCGATGCGACTTCCCAGGCGGCTTCCCTGGCGATGAGCACAATGCCTTTACGAAGGAGGGCCGCACCAAGGCTGAGCAGGCCATGTTCCAGTGGACGAGTCGTCTGCTCCACTGGCGTCAAGGCAACGACGTGATCATCAAGGGTACCCAGACGCAGTTCATCCCCTACAATGGTATCTATGTCATCGCTCGTCAGTACAAGGGACGCACAGCCCTCACTATCCTCAACGGCACAACCAAGGCCGCTACGATGGATGTAGCCCGCTATGCCGAGGTCATCGGTAATACAGCCAAGGCCAAGGATGTTCTCACAGGCCGCTATTACGACCTTTCCGCGCCTCTCACCCTCAAGCCCCGTCAGTCGCTCATCCTCGAATACTAATAACTTACCTCTGGGGCCTGGCCCCGAAACTAAGTTTTAGGGCCTGGCCCCAGAGGTAAGATGAGCGGTACAAAAAAAGAGCCTCACAACTTGCGAGGCTCTTTTTTTGATGGTTTGCAAAGGGGAAATTATGCAAACGGATTCTCGGTGGGATAGAAGTTACCCTTCGGGAAGTTGTAGTCGATCTCGTCAACGGGGATGCCCATGTACTTGAGAACCTCCCAGAGATACTTGCCCTGATGACCGAACATCACGGCGCAGTGGTGTGGGTAGTGCTTCTCGATGAGGACGTGACGATAGAAGCGGCTCATGTTCTTGATACCGAAGATACCGATAGAACCGAATGAGCGGGTAGCTACTGGGATGACCTCGCCCTGGGCGATGTAAGCGCGGAGCTTGGTGTCGGCAGTCGACTGCAGGCGATATACCGTAGCCAGACCTGGCTGGATGTCGCCCTCGAGGGTACCGTTGGTTACCTCTACAGGCAGTGCGCGGGCCATAATGCGCTGGAAGCACATCTGGCAGTTGCATATCTTAGAAGAAGCGGTGTTACCGCAGTGGAAGCCCATGAAGATCTCCTTCTCGGTATAGGTGTCGCAAGCGAACTTCTTGCCCTTGATGCTCTCCTCGTACATGTCCTGAGGAACGGTGTTGTTGATGTCGAGCAGGGTAACGGCATCCTGAGAAATGCAGGTTCCGATGTACTCTGACAGTGCACCGTAGATATCCACCTCGCAAGCTACGGGGATGCCACGACCGGTGAGACGGCTGTTCACGTAGCAGGGAACGAAACCGAACATGGTCTGGAAGGCAGGCCAGCACTTGTTGGCCATAGCCACGAACTGGCGTGAACCCTTGTGAGCCTCAATCCAGTCGGTAAGTGTAAGCTCATACTGAGCAAGCTTCGGCAGCACTGAAGGAATCTTATTGCCAGTGCCGAGCTCGGCAACCATATCTTTCACAACATCATCGATGCGCGGGTCGCCCTGGTGCTTCTGGAATGCCTCGAGCAGATCGAGCTCTGAGTTCTCCTCGATCTCAACGTCGAGATCATAGAGGGCACGGATAGGAGCGTTACAAGCGAGGAAGTTGTTGGGACGGGGACCGAAGCTGATAATCTTCAGGTTCTGCAGACCTACGATAGCGCGGGCAATGGGCAGGAACTCGTGGATCATCTCTGCACACTGGCCAGCGTCGCCTACGGGCTCCTCAGGGATGTAAGCGCGTGTCTTGCGCAGAGAGAGAGCCTGGCTGGCGTTCAGCATACCGCAGTAAGCGTCGCCACGACCGTCGATCAGATCCTTCTGAGTCTCCTCAGCAGCAGCGCAGAACATCGTCGGGCCCTGGAACCAGTCGGCAATCATGGTCTCAGAGATCTCGGGACCGAAGTTGCCAAGATATACGCAGAGGGCGTTACAACCTGCCTTCTTTACATCTTCGAGGGCCTGCTGAGCGTGGATCTCGCTCTCAACGATGGTGATGGGGCACTCGTAGATGCTGTCCTTTCCAAATTTCTTTTCATACTCAGCGATAACGGCCTTACGGCGGTTAACTGCCAATGACTCGGGGAAACAGTCGCGGCTCACAGCCACGATACCGATTTTAATTACGGGAATGTTGTTCATACTTTATTTGTTTAGAAAAATAGTAATGCTTAATTGATGCGGATGCAAAGATACGCAATTTTCCCCGAAACTGCATCAAATAAAGTGTTAATTGATGATAAAACCTCGCAACAGCCCCTCAACACCGCGTTATTGGTGCAGGATGAGGGCTGACTGAGGGGCAACGGTAGCCTGCGAACCTGACAGTTCGCCGAGTCCGCTTTCGCTGATCTGGCCATCGCGGCAGACGACGGTGTAGGCGCCTTCGGGGATGGCGACAGTAGCGGGCTGCTTGCCGGCGTTGAGGATGACGATGATGTTGCGCCAGTCATCGCGGCCTGCATAGCCTTTCAGGCGGAAGGCAACGGCGGCCTCGGGGGCATCGATAAATTCGAGGTGCTTGCGCACGAGGTCGGCATTGCCCAGACGGAAGGCGGGATGGTTGTGGCGCAGCCGGATGAGGTTCTTGTAGTAGGCGAAGACCTCGGGGTGGGTGGCCTTGCGGCTCCAGTCGATGTGGTTGATCTCATCGGGCGACTCGAAGCTGTTGTGTACACCCTGCTTGTCGCGCAGCATCTCTTCGCCGGCGAGCATGAAGGGCACTCCCTGCGCGGTGAAGACAGCGGTCTGTGCGAGCAGGTCAAGTCGGATGAGCTCGGCCTCGGTGATGCCGGGGATGCTGGCCTTGAGACGGTCGACGAGGCACATGTCGTCGTGGCAGGAGACGTAGGAGATCATCTGCGTGGGTTCTGTGGCCCAGGGCGCGGTAGAATAGTTCACCTTCGTCATGTCGACCTGCGGGTGGGCGATACAGCCGGCAATGCCGTACTTGAGGCTTTCCTCATTGCCGGCGATACCACCGATGAAGGCTGTCTGCTTATCGTCGGAGAACGGACCGCGGAGGGCATCGCGGATCTCGTCGCTGAAGGCGGCGATACCTGGCATCTGCGGGATGTTGGCCTTCATGCCGAGCTTTTCCTGGGGATAGGCACAGGCGCCTGCGCTCCAGCCTTCGCCGTAGATGAAGATGGTGGGGTCGATGGCATCGACCATCGATCGGATCTGATTCATCGTCTCGATGTCGTGGACGCCCATGAGGTCGAAGCGGAAGCCGTCGATGTGGTATTCGTTGATCCAGTATTTGACGCTTTCGAGCATGAACTTGCGCATCATGGGTTTGTCAGAGGCAGTCTCGTTGCCACAGCCTGAGCCGTTGCTATACTGCCCGTCGGCGGTCTTGCGATAGTAATAGTCGGGGTAGGTGCGCTGGAAGTTGGAATGCTCGATGTCGTAGGTGTGGTTATACACCACGTCGAGGATGACGCGGATGCCGGCATCGTGAAGCGCCTTCACCATCTGCTTGAATTCGCGGATGCGCACTTCCGGGGCATAAGGATCGGTGGAGTAGCCTCCCTCGGGCACGTTGTAGTTCACAGGGTCGTAGCCCCAGTTGTACTTGTTGTCGCTGAGGCGCGTCTCATCCACCGAGCCGTAGTCGTAGCTAGGGAGGATATGGACGGCATTGACGCCCAGTTCCTTGAGGTGGCTGATGGCCCAGGGCTCGGTGAGGGCGAGGAACTTTCCCTTATAGCGGGCATCGGGGCGGGCGATGGAGAAGTCGCGGTGGTGCATCTCGTAGATGACGAGATCGGCAGGCGACTTGGTGACGGGATGGCGATCCTGTGCCCAACCTTCGGGATCGGTGGCACGGAGGTCGACGATGGCGCCCCGCTTGCCGTTGACTCCTACGGCCTTGGCAAAGACACCCGGACACTCGCCGAGGCCCACGTCGAAGGTGTAGAACTGTCCCATCAGATTGCCTCGGACATCAGCCTGCCACTGCTCGTTGGCAGTGCGCTGCATCTTGATGGTCTTGACGGCTTTGCCTCCTTGACCATCGCGATAGAGACGGAGGGTGACGCGCTTGGCATCGTTGGGGGCAAAGAGTACGAACTGGGTCTTCTCAGGGGTATAGTTCACCTCGTTGAAATGGAAGTCCTGCGCAGCCGCCGGTTTCGGGAACAGGAAGGACAGTAGTGTTGCAAACATCAGCGTTTTCATTATACGTTGTTTTTTAATTGTATCACGGTTTGGTGCGATACCTCTTCAGGATGACGATGAAGAGGACGAGGAGCAGTAGGACGATGATGCCGCCCGCGATGAAGAGGATGGTGCTGACACTCGATTGCGCGGCCTGCTTCTCCTTCTCAATGATGTTGATGACGGAATCGATTTGATAGGTACGCATGCGGGGATGGAAGGCCAGATTCCTGTCCAGAGAGAAATCCATATAGTGGCGGGCACGCTCGATGTCGCCTTTGTTGGCCAGATGCTCTGCCAGGAAGAGGAGCGAGGCCTGATTGTTCACGGCGCAACTGATATCAGAGATGGCCGACTTGCCCAGCCAGTAGTGGGCCAGTTTTTCGTTGCCAAGGTGGTCGTAGCACATGGAGCGGTAGAAGGCGGCGTAGGCATACTCGTGGGTGCCTTCTTTGACTCTGTGGAGCCACTTGTCGCTGATGCGCATGGCTTCCTGGAACTGGCGTTGGGCGCTGAGGATATCCATCTTCAGGTGGAGCCACTCCTCGCTGCCCTCTTTGGTTACCGCCAGCACAGAGTCGCGGTAAAGGTTCTGGAGATCGTAATAATGGCGGCGCACGTTTTCGCGCTGGGTGTAATTGCCCACTTCGCCGCAGACGTGCATCCAGGCATTGTAATAGGCCACAAGCCCTGCGGTGTCGAGGACTGCCTTGTTGATCTTGCGGAGCTCGTTGATGGCTTCGGTGTACGTATCGGTATTGGAGCACTGATAAGCCAGCAATGCATGGTAACGCCCTGCGACATTCGGACGCTGGAGTGATTCAGCGAGACTGATACAGACTTCAGCATAGTGGATCGCAGAGTCGTTTCTGAAAGACTTGTAGAGGTCGAAGAGCTGTTCTGCCAACAGGAGTTGCTGCTCAGGGCTCTTCGCCATGTGCAGACTGTCGCGACGGATATTGATCTGCTGCTCGTGGTCTTCGATAAATTTGGGCGACTGGGCGATAATGTCGTCAATCTGCTGATAGAGGGCATCGAGGTCGATGTCCTCTTCATAGAAAGGATCGTCTTGCGCCATGACTGGCATCATGACGGCAATCATGATTGTTAATATCAGGCTTCTAAACATAGTTGATTAGTTTTTGGCAACCAAGGAGACGGCAAAGCCGCCACCGGGGGCTTCTGTCAGTTTCAATACGTCCTTGGCAGTTACCACCTTCTTGGTGATGGTGTAGGCCTGGGGATTCTTTTCGTAGTGGGCATCCTTGGCATCGGCATAGATGGTGCAGTCGTACTTGCGGCCCTTGTCGAGGAAGTCGAGCTTCACGACGGCGGTATGTCCGTTTTCATCGCACTTGCCGCCAATGAACCAGTTGTCTGTGCCCTTGGCCTTGCGGGCTACGGTGATGTAATCGGCAGGCTCTGCCTCGAGGTAACGGGAGTCATCCCAGTCGCAGGCGACATCACGGATAAACTGGAAGGCGTCGTCAAACTGCTCATAGTGCTCGGGCAGGTCGGCAGCCATCTGCAAGGGCGAGTACATCGTGAGGTAGAGGGCCAGCGATCCTGCAATGGTGATACGAGCCCAGGAGGTGTTGTCGCTCCAGGTGTTGAGCTTGGTCACGAAGATACCAGGGGTATAGTCCATCGGGCCACCTTGCAAGCGGGTGAACGGCAGGACACAGGTGTGATCGGGACGTGAGCCGCCGAAAGCCTCGTACTCAGTGCCTCGGGCACTCTCGCCACCTACGAGGTTAGGCCAGGTGCGGCAGAGACCTGTAGGACGGGTGGCCTCGTGGGAATTCACCATGATGTGGTGCTTGGCGGCTTCCTTGATGACATAGAGGTAGTGGTTGTTCATCGACTGTGAGTAGTGATGGTCGCCACGGGGGATGATGTCACCCACATAGCCTGTCTTCACGGCATCGTAGCCGTATTTGTTCATCAGCTCGTAAGCTTCCTTGATATGGCGCTCGTAGTTCTGGGTAGAACTCGAGGTCTCGTGGTGCATCAGGATCTTCACGCCCTTGGAGTGGGCATAGTCGTTGAGCATCTTGATATCGAAGTCGGGGTAGGGTGTCACGAAGTCGAAGACGTCGCGCTTCCACATGTTAGCCCAGTCTTCCCAGCCTACGTTCCAACCCTCTACGAGCACCTCGTCGAGGCCGTTCTTGGCGGCGAAGTCGATGTAGCGCTTCACTTTTTCATTGTTGGCGGCATGACGGCCGTGTGGCTTCACGCTGCTCCAGTCGATCTGGTCGAGCTTGATGCTGGGGAAGTCGTTGGTATAGTGCCAGTTGCTCTTGCCTACAATCATCTCCCACCACACGCCACAGTATTTTGTGGGGTGGATCCATGAGGTGTCCTCGATCTTGCAGGGCTCATTCAGATTCAGGATGAGGTTGCTGGAGAGCATGTCGCGGGCATCGTCGCTGACCATCACTGTGCGCCAGGGAGTCTCACAGGGTGTCTGCATGGCGCCCTTCAGACCCGTAGCGTCGGGGGTGAGATGGCTTACGAAGGTGAAGGGCTTCGGCAGGGGCCATGGCGACGGTTTGGGGTTCGGCGTATAGGCATTGCTGCCACCCATGAGTTGTTCGGAGAGGTGCTTGGTCTCAGCGTCGACGAGCTCGAGGTGCATCGTGGCATAGTCGAGACAGGCTGCCTCGTGGATGTTGATATAGAGCCCGTCGTCGCTCTTCATCTGCAGGGAAGTCTGCACACCAGTGGGTGAGAAGACGGCTACAGAGGAGTTATCCCAGTTAACGGCGGTCTTGTAGCGCTGACGGATCTCTGAGAGGCGTGTCTCCTGTGTCTCTTGTTCCTGTGTGTCGTAGTCGCCGGGGAGCCACCATGCCTTGTGGTCACCAGTCATCGCAAACTCGGAGCGCTCTTCCTTGATGAGGAAGTAGTTGAGCTCGGGTTGCTGCGGGAACTCATAGCGGAAGCCGATACCATCGTCGTAGACGCGGAAGCGGATCAGAATGGTGCGCTTCGTGGCTTTCTGCTCGAGGGTGGCTTCCAGCTCGTTGTAGTGGTTGCGGATATCCTTGGTCTCGCCCCATACTGGCTGCCAGGTCTCGTCGAAGGTAGAGGTGGTTTCCTTGGCGATGGTGAAACCGTCCATGAGGTCGGTTTCCTTCATCCCCTTCGAGGCGTGTTTGTCCTTTGCCAGCTCGAGTCCGAGGAACGAGGGTTTCACCACGGCCTTACCCTTATACGTCATCTCATAGACGGGTCTTCCCGTGTTATCCACTGAAAACTTTAATTCAATGTTGCCATTTGGCGACTTTACGTTGCCTGCCAGTGCCATCATCGGCACAAGCAGCAAGCTTAAAAACAGTTTTTTCATTTTCTTCCGCTTTGTATGATTAATGTGCTGATTTCGTTGTTGAGGTCATCGGCGGCCAGGAGCTGCTCGATGGTGAGATGCATGCGATAGCGCCAGTAATGACGCGGATTGGCGGGGATGTTGATGCGCTCTGCATTCTCATCTGGCAGACGGAGACCATCGTCGATGCTTATCCAGTCCTGGAACGACAACAGACAAAGCATGGAAGGCGACGTCAGGTGACGGCTCACGATGTCTTTAGCCAACCAGTCGGGCAGTGGGTGAGGGGCAGGGCCTCCTCGAAAGAGCATCGTATTGAAGTAGCTCTGTGTACGTTCCTCGTCTTCGTCCCACCATTGGCGCAGGGTGGGCATGTCGTGAGTGGAAATGGTATCGACGCTGCGATAGGGGTTGCGCGACAGATGCCCGAATCGTGTGGTAGGATCTTTCGGCATCGACTGGATCTCGAGCGAGAGGATGCGCAGCTCGTTCATCACCCAGGGCACACAGTCGGGCACCATACCGAGGTCTTCGGCACATACCAGCATTCGCGTGGCCTGCGTCAGCTTCGGCAACTTCTTCATGGCCTCAGTATACCAGAACTGGTTGTTGCGGCGGTAGAAGTAATCGTTGTAGAGCTGGTTGAAGTGATACTTCTGATCCTCGTTGAGCTGGTTGTAAGCCTCCTGATACTGCACGGCGATACGCGGATGCCAGCGGTCATTGCGCTTATGGTCGACGAGGAACAGTCCATCGTTGAACTGTACGCCGTAGGCCTCGATTTCCTCACGGCTCAGGCCGAGGGCAGGAGAGAACTGTCCCATGAGACCAGACTTCTCGGGCACAGGGATCTCCCAGATACGGAAGAAACCAAGGACATGGTCGATGCGGTAGGCGTCGAAGTATTCGGCCATCTTGCGGAAACGACGTACCCACCAGCTGCAGCCGTCGGCAAGCATCGTATCCCAGTCGTAGGTGGGGAAGCCCCAGTTCTGTCCGTCGGCGGAGAAAGCATCAGGCGGTGCACCTGCCTGTCCGTTCAGGTTGAAGTACTTCGGCTCTACCCAAGCCTCGACACCATCACGGCTGATGCCGATGGGAATATCACCCTTGAGGATCACCTTGTTCTTGCGGGCATAGGCATGGGCGGCACGCATCTGCTGATCGAGGTTGAACTGGACATAATACCAGAAAGCCACCTCTTTATATATCTTAGTGGTTGATTTCGACATCGCCTCACGCTCCTTCTCGGTGAACGTCTTGTGGTCGGGCCACTCTGAGAACGTGGCTGTGCCGTAGAAGTCGCGGTAATGGCAGAAGGCAGCATAGGGCACGAGCCACTCCTTATTCTCTGCAAAGAACTGCTTGAAGGCCTCGCTCTTCATCGCCTTGCTGCCCTCCTGGGCATAAAGCTCACGGAGATACTCGAGCTTGGCATTGTTCATGCGCTCGTAGTCGATCTGCGGCAGAGCGTTGAGCTCTTTCTGCAGGGCATCGAAGTATGCCTTGCGCTCGGGATCCTTCAAAGCCGGTAACTGACGGAAGTCGGTGTACTGGGGATGGAGGGCATAGATACTGATGGAGTTATAGGGATAGCTGTCCTGCCAAGTGTAGGTCATGTTGGTATCGTTGATAGGCAGCACTTGCAGCACGCGCTGCTTGGTCTTCGCACACCAGTCGACCATCTGCTTCAGATCGCCGAAGTCGCCCACGCCGAAGCTGCCCTCACTGCGCAGAGAGAAGATGGGGATCACGGTGCCTGCTCCCTTCCAGGGATAGATGGGGAAGAAAGCCTGCGACAACTCGTAGACTACCACCTCGCCTTGCTCTAGCTGTGGCAAAGAGATGGTGCGGTTCTCGCCATTCTCCCAAAGGGGCGTCACGTCGATCTCATCGTCGAGACCTACGAACTTGAACTCTAAGGTTTGAGGCAGGGTATCGGCATCGAGACTGATAACCCATTCGTTGGCCTCGTGCTCATACATGTCGATGGCACGCTTCGCCTCCCAGTTGCCGAAAGTGTCGCCAGCACCCATGATGGCCAGACGCTCGAAGAAACGCAATTGTGGCGCACGTACCTTGATACGGACGGTCTTTGCAAATTCGGTTTCAGGACTCATCTTGCGCTCGCGGGCTGCTACACACTCTGTGAAGGCCGAAGAATAGAGAAATGCATCTTCGGGGATGTCGATCCAGTGATCATAGGTGGTATAGTGTGCACCCTTGGCGGCTACGAATTCCAGGCGATGGGGTATCGTGAGCCATTCACGACGCGTCTCCTCGTCACCACGCATCACACTGTAATAATAGTCCATGTGTGCATTGGTCTTCACGGTCTTACTCAACTCGCACATCCAGTGGCACCCGTCAAGCGTGCCCATCTTGTGCTGTTCTGTCTTACCATCCAGAAGGATGTTTACCGCCAGTTCTTCTCCGAACGTGGTCTGGTATTCAAGATTCAGTACGATTCTCATAATGCTTTTAGCTATTTTAATTGTTTGGGGCAAAGTTACGAAATATTCCGTTTGGGTGTTTTCCAAGTGACGTGTTATTGCCCGTTTGTGAATGCAAACGTTTGCATGATGACGGACTGCCAAGACATCAAGAGAAACCCCGAATCATTTCTGACCCGGGGCGATGGTTTCGGCTTATGTCTGTTATTGTTTCAATCCTAATGACTGGATGTAGCTCTCTTGTGGCTTGCAGTTGCTGAAACGACTGTTCTCTGCATACTGCATGAGCAGTTGGCGGAAAAGCTGCTGATTAGGACGTGCCTCGCGCCATTCCTGATAAGTGCCTCGGGGGGTCTCACTGTATTTCACGACGATGCTATCCCACTGCTCGGGGCGCTGGATACCCATCATGCAGGAACCGTCGATCTTTTTATATGGCCAGAAGGTGTAGCCGATATTCACTTCTTTCATCACCTTGACAAACTGCGCCTGCCATTCGTCGGTGTTGTGGCCTATCTCACCCATATACAGCGGCAGATTGGTCTTGTCGCGGAAGTCGATGTAATCCTTGATAGCCTCTTTGGTGGCAGGACCGCCATAGCGATGGCAGGTATACATGATCTGCGAATCGAAAGTCCAGTCGTTGAACATATAGAAGTCGCTGTTCCAACGGGCGCCCCCTAATAATATAATATGGTGGGGATCCACCTCGCGGATGGCTTTCACGGCACGCTTGTATAAGGGCTCGAGCTGCTTGTTCAGGTCTTCCTTGTTTTCGAAATAGTGGGCAATGGGCTCGTTAGCCAGTTCATATCCCAGGATAACGGGCTCGTCCTTGTAACGGTCGGCGATGCGCTGCCAGATACTGCAGAACAGTTGCTGACTCTGCTCGCTCTCGAAGAGCCAGGGGTAGCCATGTCCGTCGTCGATATTATCACCCGTCTGTCCGCCTGGGCAGTCGTGCATATCCAGAATAAGGTATAATCCAGCCTCACGACACCAGGCGACGACGTTGTCAATCCTTTGGAAGCCGTCTTGCTGTGAAGTCAGACCCATATAGTCTTCATCAGTGAAGAGCTTGTAGTTGAAAGGTAGACGGATGGTGTTGGCGCCTTGCTGTTTGATGAAGAGGATGTCGTCGCGGGTGATATAGTTATCCTTGAAGGTTTTCCAGAAGGCAGCTGCAAAGTCGGGACCTACAGCCTGCTTGATCATCAGATCGATCATCCAGGCAGAGTTTGTACGACTGAGGCCAAACATATAGCCCTCGGGATTGAGCCAGTTGCCAAGGTTCGTACCTTGGATATACAGTTTCTGACCGTTAGGTTGGATAAGGTCTGGTCCGCTGACGCGAACGAATTCACTTTGAGGTGTTGTGGCAAACATTGTGGCTGTACCCATCAGTGTGGATAGTAGCAGGGTTAAGACTCTCTTTCTCATTGTCGTTCAAGTTAGAATTATCTGCTGCAAAGTTACGCGTATTTCGTGAATGTTGCAAGTGGATATAGATAAAATATAGATAGGTGAAGGGGTGCTTCGCCAGAAAGTCAGGTAAATTGGCGTGAAGTGCTGTCTTTTCGCATCCACATTATTGAGAAGAGGTGTTTTGTATAAATTATTGGAAATTAGCGTGATAGATATTTCAGACATCGTGTATATTCCACTTTTTACTCATGGCGGTTTGGTGTCAATCATTCTGCTAAATAAGCAAAACAAGTTGTTTTACTATCGCAAAATAGTAGCAAGACTCTGGCGGTACGTTTTTTTTATTTCCGATTCGACCCCGGCAGTAAGTTTCCAAAAGATACTTTATCTCGGGGCCT
>Ga0247608_10004853_pt1 | contig 14835 bp, 14 predicted proteins | sample 176DNAGHGlowgp2_FD_193490 | JGI IMG/M metagenome (GOLD analysis project Ga0247608, IMG submission 193490) | Sheep rumen microbial communities from Palmerston North, Manawatu-Wanganui, New Zealand - 1766 DNA GHGlow gp2 | ecosystem: Host-associated > Mammals > Digestive system > Stomach > Rumen ...
TAATAATAATTAAAATATTCGCAAAATTTAATGATGGTTGTGAAAATTATATAAAAAAATTCCTCGACCGAAGCCGAGGAATTCATTGATTTTCAATCAGTTATAGTTGATTAGATGATGTAAGCACCATCGGCGTCAACCATGAAGGTTAGGTAATTCTGCTCGCAGTGGAAACCAGCATCAACGATAGCGAAGCGGCTGTTAACCAATAACTTAGGAGCCATTGTACCCTCGACTATAGTCTGGACGGTATCTGCCAAAATATATGGCATGAAAATCACACCAGGGGTGTTTCCGTCTGACTTACGGCCTACGCAAATACGAGTGTCGTCCCAAGTCATATATGGATCAACATAAACCGAAAGACCCATAAGAGTACCAGCGAAGTAAAGACTTCTTGAACCATCCTGAGTAAGGTCGTTCTGTGCAGGAGCGATTACGAATCCAGCGCAATCCTGAAGAGCTGAAAGGATCTGAGTGTTAGTCACGATCCAGTTACCACGACCGAAACGAGAAACATTAGCGATCACGTTAGCAGCGGCAAGAACACGGCTAGCGATTCTACGCTGATGTGTGTAAGTGTTTTCTGCAGATGTGTTCTGAGTTGCGTTCTTCACATCACCCCAGTTGGTTGCAGCATTCACACCATCGATACCAACGAACTTGCTCTGTGCGCTGAACTGTGCAAGAGGCTTAGTTGCGTTAAGTGTTGAACCAAAGTAAAGGTTAAGATCAAGTCCCTGATATTCCTTCTGAACCTTAGCGTTAGTTACACCAAGTTTGAATACACGATCAAGGATACGATTGTTGATACCCTGGCTGATTTCGTTCTGCATAGCCATGAGAACCTTACCAATAACATCAACACCATAAAGAGGCATATCCTGAAGCTGCTGACGAGTTACTGAACCAGTTACTTCGAATGAACCCATCTGAACAAGCTTGGTGAACATTCTTGCACCAATGGTGTTACCAACACCAGTCTCATTCTGTGCACGAGTCATAGGATCATCACTACCATCGAAGAAGTTAGAGAATCCCTGAACGTGATCTGCAGCACCACTTACAAGATCAGGAGTTACGAGCTGAGCGGTCTGAGTACCGAGGACTGCAGCAGCAGCTGTAGAAGAAAGAGTAACTGCGCTTGCGAATACATCAGCGATAGATGTGTTAGCATTACCACAATTAACAACCTTAACGATAAGACCGTTATCGATACGTGAGAAACCGATGAATGAACCGGTAAATACCTTAGGAGTATCATCGCTATTTGTGAAGACTACGTCATCACCAACGTTCCAATCTTTTTTAGATTTACCATTTGCATAAACGACGCTGTAACGAACCTTAATGTAAATAGGCTTGTTTTCATCACCATCACCCTTGCCGTCATAAGCAGTTTCATTGATCTTACCAAGTTTACCACCAGCATAAGGGAAGTCCATATAAGAAAGCATAGCCCAAGGACCATTTGCAGGGATAACAGGAACGAGCTCGAAACCGATTGTCTGAGCAGCGATTTCAAGAGACATAGTAAGGGTTGACATAGGAATGTCACCAGAACCTACCTTGTAATTAACATTATGGAAATCTGCACCAGTATTACCAATACCAGCACCCTTCACACCATTAGCATTAAACCCATCAGCACCAGCAACACCCTGTGGGAACATAGGGTTACCCATACCAAGAGTGTTAAGAGGAGTTGAGTAGATACCACCATCTACAGCACCAGTCTGAAGTGCTTCATATACTGAGTGGTTCTGTGCATACTGGGACATCCATCCGAGCTTCTCAGCGCTCTTTACATGGAGTTCTTCTGTAATGATCTGAGACCATTTCTGTGAATTTTCAGTTGAAAACATGTTTTTAATTAGTTTATTTAGATTTATTTAAGTTATGACAAAATAATAGGTGTTAAATTTTTGATTTGTTAACACCTTGATTATTAATATCTTATCATATTATTTTAGCTCCATTCCATATTTTCATACAATGTAGATAACCATGTTGAAAGTATTGAAGATGCGGATAATTTTGGTAAGGAAGTATCGTTAGTATGTTCAATAATTAAATTAAACACTCCTATAACATTCTGCAACACCGCCTGTGCTTGGATCTGACCAGCCCCCGGTGTACTCAAACATTTACAACTAAACGTATCTGATAATGTAGATGTTGATTGTACGAGAGGTAGATTTTCTGTGATGATTCCATTTAAATATTTTATAATTTCCGGCAAAAACTTATCATCTACTTTATGCAAATCAACCCATAAATCTACATCAGATAGCATACTGACCATATATTGTTTAATATTTTCTTTATAAATACTTACGGGGTCACACACTGATAGTTTTTCATTATATAAAGACGATAAATTAGTCCCCGTACCAGTACATCCACATGTATTAATAGATGGATTAGTTATATTAACAGAGACTCCACCAAACTCATTTAACCATCTAACAGTATCGTCTACCATGCCATCAGCATAATACTGCAACACATGCACAAAACTCTCACTCCAATATTTAGAATACTCGAGATTTGATTTAAATGAGTTTATATAATTTAATAAGTTAGTCGCTAGCCATGTACGGAATTTTTTTAAATCATCTAATGGAATATTGTCTTTTGCAACAAACTTATTTGCTGTGAGATAAATATCAATATTATTTACTACTTCCATAGCAGTCCCATCAATACTCACCCAATCATCATCACTGGTTATGACTTCGATACCTTCAGTGTTAAGGTATAAGACAATGTTTTCATCAGTTTCCTTTTCAAGAGATATATAGATTGATTGAGGTATAGAATCTAATGGTACTGCATATTTACAATGAACCCAATAAGCATATTTCCCACGGAGATGAGAATTATACCACACACGGTCTTCAATTACATTATCTGTAAACTTAATTATATTCATACATAAATAATAAAAGGAACCGACAAGGTTCCTTAGCATTATATTAATATGATTATTTACCTCAAAACATCTATATTTATTGTCATCTCAACATCGGCAGCCACAGTATTTGGACTATATCTACCCCATTGTTCCCCTAATTGAAATTTTATAAATACATCATACTTATTTTTCTCTCTAGTCTCCGGTAAAATATGGGCGCCAACATACATTCTGTGTTTGGTGTCTATATAATCATATATAACATCCAACAATACATCTTCAAACTTAGCACTATCAATTCTACCATCCCTAAGTATTGGGATGTCTACTGTTTTCACCTTCCCGGTAATTATATACAACAACTCTCTTAAAATTTCATTATTATCCATTTTTTGAACCCAGTTCATACCAGTTAATGGATTAGTTGACCATTGTTGAGGCGGAAATTTCTTAGTAATTGAATTAAAATCTCGTTTGATTTTCCTCTCATCAAAATAATCTATTTTAAAATTACTATATACATCAGCAGTCTCCACCAACCCATACAAGTATTCATATCCAGTATCTTTCGAAACCAGATCATCATCAAACAGACTTTCTTGTAAACTTTTCATAATCAATTAATTAGCATGCGGGTTTTCCGGGTCTTCTTCCATCACATCATCTATATTTGGTTCTTTCTTAAGGACATCTTCAAGAACCTTTTTACTGTCTTCTCCACTATAACTCACATTTCCTCCTCCTACACTCATACTACCATTCTTCCAAATGCTTGTGATTGAATATAATCCTAGAAGCGCAGCGCCTGTGATAAGACTGGTTTGAAGAAGATCTTGAACGATTACAACTGGACCCGCAATAACCGTAAGATAAGTGATACAAGCCATACTCACAAAAGTAATAAAAAGTCCCGCGAGTCGCTTTGCGCTACCCACTCCTTTTTCGCTAAAGGCTTCATACCACCATTCTTTCCATCCTTTACCCTTTACAGATTGCATAAGGAATACCCATATATTTACACAAAGCCGCAATATGCATATTTGCTATAGTCTCTTTGCCTTTCTGTGATAATAAAAATTCTACTTCTTGATGATTGGTCATAAAGAGATTTTCTGTGAGAATTGCCGGACAGTTAGTACTACGGAGCACTTTATAATTTGCTTTCCAGACTCTATCCTCAGGAACACGCCTGTTTCCTTTTAATTCAAACTCCTCGACCATATCATAATAGCACTGAGCCATTTTAATAGATTCTTTGCTTGGATTGACACATGTATACACACTAGCACCACTAGTACGATCATCCCAACCAGATGTAGGGGCGGCATTGATATGAATAGATAAAAAACGGCATTTCTTCCCGAGATTGTCTGCGACTATCTTATTTACCAAATCACAACGTTTCTGAAGAGGAATATCCTCATCTCCTGTTATAATTTCTCTACAATCCACACCCAGTTCTCTCATACCATCGACAATCATCTTACCAACCTCACGATTCCACTCTCCTTCATAAAGGGAACCATCAGGCGAGCGTTTGCCAGCAGTATATTTTCTTGTTCCGTGTCCATAATCGACTATTAAAATAAAATCGCTCATATATAAATAATAAAAAGGATCTCTATTGAGATCCCTTCAATCAATATCCTCTCTCTTCCAATCGTTTAATATATGATTCTCTATCAACCTCACCGTTCTTATCAGCGCTCTTCTCCCACGGTTGATTGTAATACCATCTACAACTCTTACTGTACTTCCAGTGCCTGTGGAATAGTCTATCATAAATATTCCCCATCATCGAAGGTAATCCTATGACAAGCAGATAAATCGGTCCCCAACGACGACTATCAATACTGTGTCCATATTCATGTTTCATACCATCCTCACGATCAGCACGATTCATAATTATATAATTACCAAGACTTATTCCAGACGACATTTCTGTAGTATAATAAAAAGTTCTACCATTGAGTCTATGATATTCTTTTTCATGCCTGTACAACAGCAACATAAATAATCCGAGCAGGTTCTGTGGAAATTGCCAAATCCAAAACAGAATTTCTTTAAAAGAGGACATTAAGTATATAAAGTATATTTGTATGCTCATTTGCAAGTAATTCTTCTTTAAGACTTTCTCTTTTATGTTCTCTAAATATGAGTTTAGCAGGATCAAATCTTAAAGATAATGCATCCAAAGCGGTTAATCTTTCAGCATCATACTCTCCACCACAGAGTCTGATGGCTAAAAGTATTTCTGCAAGAGTGTCATCATTAAAAAGAATATAGTTAGATGATTTTTGGAATTCCACTATTCCACAAAGCATGTCTTTTGTATGAATAACCTCATTTAAGAAAATTTCACTATTTTGAACATTATTTACATTGGTGTAGAAATTAGAGAGATTAATTGGACAATGAGTCAATCCATATATATAATTATGTAAGTTTTTCTTTGATTTATTCCACTCTCCACTCCCACATTTTTCCAAATAGTACTTCCATATACCTTCGAAACACCCATTGATAATACTCCAATCTATAGGGACAAGACTTTGTTTGAGGTTTTTTAGACACATTATTCCTCCAACACCATTCACATATGTGGTCCCCTCAAGATCTCTCATAACAGTATCAGCATTTGCTATCTCAATCATTCTAAGAAGATTTCTTCTGTTAATTTTCTTCTCAACACCATCGGGGAGTTCTTGTTTATTACTAATTAAAACACGGACATCATCAATAATATCAGTCATTCCAAAATAAAACATGATGTCTTCATCTGTTTTATTCTTTATATCTTTTTTATATCCGTATTTATCATCATTCATATTTTCTTCCCATATATCATTCCAAGACATAGAAAGTTTCTTCTCAAGATCCTTTCGTGTAAAGCTATATAAATTCTTTTTTACACGAGGATTATCAAGAATATGACCATATCCTTGACAAAGACTTAAACGACCGAGAAAATGTTGTTTTTTAAGTGTTCCGTTTAAGTCTTTTATATGATTGAGATAAGTATCTGCAATAGACTTAGCTTTTATGTAATGAGAGAAATCAATCATTTATGCCAATCGGGGATTTTTTTAAGAGATTTACAATCATCGAACATATAATTCATATTATTAACGTTACTCACATTCCACTTTGAAAGATCTGAATTGAATTTTATGCATTTATAAAACATAGCCGCCATATCTTTAACTTTACTCACATTCCATTCAGAAAGATCGGAATTAAAGTTTTCACATCCATAAAACATACAAGACATATCTTTAACTTTACTTACATTCCACTTTGAAAGATCGGAATTGAAATTTTTACAATGAGAAAACATAGACGTCATATCATAAACTTTACTCACATTCCATTCAGAAAGATCGGAATTAAAGTTTTCACATCCATAAAACATACAAGACATATCATTAACATTGCTTACATTCCATTTAGAAAGATCGGAATTGAAATTCTTGCATCTTTTAAACATATAACCTATATCTTTAACATTTTTCACATTCCATTTACTTAAATCGGAATTAAAGTTTTCACATCCATAAAACATAGAATTTATATCCTTTACATTAGATACATTCCATTTAGAAAGATCAGAATTAAAGTTTTCACATTCATAAAACATGGCGGTCATATTATTAACGTTACTCACATCCCATTTAGAAACATCAATATTTTTAATATTACGTTTAAAGACATTGAATAAACTATTCATATCAGTTATCTTACTAACATCAATAATATTGAGATTAGCATCCGGACCTTGTAATTCGAGTTGTTCTTTAATACAATCAATCAATTCATCCTTTGTACGAGGATGATACATTATATCTTTAGATACCAAATCCGAGTCAAATAGACTTTCTTGTAAGCTTTTCATGATTAAATAATCTTTACTTTCTGCATCTCGTCTGTTAACATATGTCCGTTGTTTGGATGAACGACATATCCAAGTTTTGCCAGTGTGTCTCTGTTAAGAAGCATATTAGTGGTTTTCTTTTCGCGACTCTTAACGATTGCAATATAAGGACTTTTGATTTTTCTCAAACCAAGAGTCAACTCACGAACTTGAATAACCGGTCTCTTGTAAGTATTCTCGCCAGCAACTGCGTTAATGTCTCTGACCTTATCAAATGTCATTTCCTTACCATCTACCTTGAATGTCACCTTACCATCAGATTCGGTAAATTCTCCTACCTCGAGAGTAGATGCGAATGTACTGTTACCTGTGTCTAGTTTTGCAAGGAATGTTTTCTCTATTCCGTCCTCGAATTTAATATTCACGCTTTCTATAAACCCTGCAGTTTTATCCTGAAGCATAAACTCACTTGGGTCATCGAGCTCGTTAAGAAGGATACTGATGAAGTTTTCTTTTATCACATCACTAATCCCATCAGTTCCGGGACTGGCGTTTATTTCCAACACAACATTATCTCCCAGTTCTTTATTGCTCCCTTTCACAAGAGGCATTATGTCTACAGCACACCAAGGGAGATGACTGAGTTGAGCAGTTTTGAGAGCGATCTGTTCCTGTTCTGGGGTGAGTTTGACTGGCTCAGCAGTTGCACCCAGACTTACGTTACTTCTAAAGTCTCCACTAATCTTTACCCTCTTCATACAAGCAAGGATGACCTGTTTGTTTCTAAGAGTAAGAACATGCACACGAATATCTCCTCCGTCCGCTTCTTCTTTCTTTTGAAGAATAAGTCTCCTCTCTGGATCGATAGCGAATATTGTTTGAAGCACAGCGATGATTCTCTTACCATCCAAAAGACTCACGCCAGTTCCACCATGTCCGTCAAGAATCTTCATTACAAACTGTAATTGTTCGTTTTTATCAGTGTCTTTTTCTGACCACTCAGGATAGACTTGTTTCATACTCTCGTTGAATACCTTTTCATCATAGAGAATATCTTTTGTCATCAAACAGAATCGTGGCTGAGGAACCTCACCCTTCTCGAGTAAGCATGCAGTATCATACTTATCGCTCGCGAGAGCAGCATACTGCACTGGATTGAGCACAAGGAATCCACGATCCTGGAGAAGTTTAACAATATGCTCACATTGGTCCTCTCCTTGCACCCCCAAGCGACTGAACACGAGAGTATCAAGATTAGATTCGTTCTTGATGGTCATCTTCTCATCACCATCTGTCAACTCGATCACTTCTTCCCTGTCGTCAGCAACCATATCCGCCGCGACGAACACATGAAGTTCAGGGACAATATCTGCGTGTTTCTTTTTAAGATCGTCTATAGCCTCAATAATATTTTTTAGAGTCTTATTGTTTTTTGGATCGCGATCATTAGTAAACACTATAATATGTTTAAAAATATTTTTTAATTCTTTTGTGCTTTGATCGGCGTAGACAACATTAAATTTATCTGGGTTAACTACTTTATCAGCTTCGTTTTTTTCATCATGAGATTCCTTGTCTTTATCTTCGAGTTTTTTAAGTTCATCCTTTTTCTCCACAAGAGTAGCAGGAGTAAGATTAAACTCTTCATTTAACTGTTCCACACAAGAAATATTACTATAATCGACTCTATTTTTCATATTAAAACATTAAGTTATATAAATAATAAAAGGAGACCCTGTATAGGATCTCCTGTTCCAATATCGGATTATCTTACTCCTGGAAGAGATTAATGAGAGTGTCCTTGTCGAGAGTGGTGAAGTCATAGTCAGGAACTACTGGTACTTCCTTCCCAGTCTCTTCATCAATCTTAGTCATCCCTTCCTTCCACTCCTGGAATCCAGCATCAAGAAGGAGTTTCTTGAGATCGACCACTGCATTGAGCTTCCTCTTCATCATCTCAAATTTATCCACGCTGCTGAACCCACCAGAGACAATCCCCTGTCCGAATCCAAACTTACAAGGATAGATCTTACCATCCATTACAACACCCAGCATTTCCTGAATCCTCTCAGAAGTGGTCCACTCTTCGAACTCAATGGTGTTTGGATCCACCATATAGTTAGACCTGAAATCATTGATGTGCTGTCTTCCGAGGAAGTAACGGAAACGACTGCCTTCCTGGCCAGAGTATCGGTTATTCCAAAGAATGCCCTCGCTCTTCACTCCACCCCTGAAATAAAGAATCTCTGTAGCATGAGGACGAGCACTAGTCATATCTCCGCTAAAGAGAATGTCTTCTCCGCTCCTGTATGCAGCGTTCCAACCAATCTTATTGCCATCAGCGTCACAGAAAGAAAGATCGAAATCTCTAGTTCCATCACTCTCCCTCCAGTAAATACCGAAGTAGTTGTGATCGGAAAGCGTGTATGCCGATCCGTACGGAAGGTTTCCAGCGAATTTCTTTTCAGACACCGGGCAAGCAAGATTGATATTTGCAGGGAACTTCACCACTCCTGCCTTAGCAGCGAGTCTCTGAGTGAGAGTCTTATAAAGGATATCGCGAACATCAGTCAGATACTTAATATCGAAACTGACCTTTTCTCCATCCCTATTCACCCAAGCCTTACCATTACGGATAAAGTAAGCGTTCTTACCACCATCAATTGCAAGTGTAAAACGTTCATTGATCGTCTGGATAAGAGAGATGATCTTGAAGCTGTTGAGCTCAATTGCCTTGACTCTGATCTCGTCGTAATCCTTCTTCTCACCAAGCACCGTCTGCCAAAATCCTTCCTTCATCGGGACATGGTTCTTATCTGCCATCCTGCGGATATCGTTGATTGCCTTCTTGTTCCAGGAGTTAGCCTTGAACGCAAGCAGGATAGGCTTGAAGCGGAAGAACACCTTGGAGAGTTCAACAAGATCCTTCTGACTAAATACTCCGAAGTTAATAACTCCGGCCTGAGAGCGGATGGTCTCAATGGTCTTGCGATCCTTGATAAGGAGTGCGTTGCCCGTGGTCTTATAAACCATCCATCTCACAAGATCCACGCCACGGTGAGGATGAATATTCAAACGATCGCAGATCTGAATCATTGCCTCACGGTTCTGAATATCAGATACCTCGAAGTCTGCAGGGATCTCGCTGCGGTGACTGCAGATATAGTCTACAGTAGCCGCAACCATATCGTTTGACATAGCAATGCCACTGGTGAGCATGTTAATGCAGCGAAGTACTACGCTCTGTACGGTTGCCACCTCGATGACCTTGTAGACCTTAAGATCCGGGACTTCACTCCGGTCTCCGTCATTGCAGGTGTATACATAATCACTCTGGAAACCAGTTCCGTAAGTGGTCATATAGTGGAGTACCTGGTCGAAGAACTGCTCGAGGCGCGACTTGGACTTCATCTGTTCCCAATTCTTGTAGAACGTGGAGTTATAATCGACAGTCTCGGATTCGATAAACCTCACCACGTCTTCATTGATGAGTTCGGATGGTACGAGGAAACCTCTTTTTGCCGCCTCGTTAAAAATGTATTCCTTGTTGTTGAGCTGCTTGCTTTCGGTCGTGCAAACTCCAAACGCCTTAATAAGAATTGGATTCATCATATTGTTTACTGTTATGTTTAATGTATAAAAAAAGATAGCGAGAAGTAATTACAAAATAACTAATTTCACCAGAAAATAGGAACCTCTTTTGCTATCTATCATAGTCTTATAAGTAGAGCGGAAGGTAATAACGTAACCCAAAACATTTTAAATAGGAACCTCCATTTGCTCTTACATTATATAAATACTAAATCATCAATCAATCTTTAGGGAGTTTTTGATTTTTTTATGAGGACTCTTTTTCTTCGAAGCGGCAGTCGATCCAAATCCACCTTCTCCTCTTTCGGTCTTTGATAATTCATCTGTCTCTTCGATCTCTACTGTATCAAATGTAAGTGGAACAAGTTGCCCTATAGACTCCCCTACGCTATATGGAGCAAAAGCAAGAGCGCTTTCTGAATATAATTGCATCCAGTAATCTACTTCTTTATCAAATTTATCAAATAACTTATCAAACCATCCCTTCCGAACCCATACACTACAAGCACTATTAATTGCTCTTTGTCTCAGCCCCGTACGGTTTTTATATATATAACATATTTCTCCACGGAACTGATCGCTATCAATCAGACCAACACCATTAACAAGAAATGCATGTCCGTGTCTATAAATACTCGATTTCATCATACCAAGTATCCCCATATGTCCAACAGTCTCACATGCGAGCCCCGTATGATAGATATATGCATCATTCTCTTGATCATATTCAACCCTCACAGCAAACACATCCATACCGATATCACCGTCGTGAGCATATGTAGGGATGATTGCCTCTGGAACAAGTTTCTTGAATTTAACTATTTTCTTTTCCTTTTCCATATAATATATATTCCGCTATTCTTTTAATATCATCTTTGATAGACATCAAATCATTACCTTTAATTTGCACATTATAATCCCACCTATTATCATCTTTTAATAAATCCAATCCACCCTTTTTCTTATATCCATGTCTCTCAACATTAATTATAACTGCGTGCTTATCAATAAGATATGAAAGTTCTGTAGGGGCTTTAACATCAGTATATATACGTATCCCTTCTTCGAAATATTCTTCGTTCATTCGGTCGTTCATCGCAGTGCTTTTCACCCACACATCTTGCCCAAAATATTTTTGCATTACAGTTTGCCCAAAATAAAGAATGAAATCACGAAAAGACATTTTACAAGGGTCATCACATCTCTCAAGGAAAGAAGGACAGTAAGACATCATAAGGGAAGGATCCATGAGTCCTTCGGGGAGTTCATCAACTTCTTCAATAGTGAATGTCCTCAAGTCAACCACAGCGTGGTCCTTCCAATACTCTTCCTGGAGATACTTAAAGTCACATCCAAGTAACTGTTGAACCATTGCCTTAGGAGCATCACCAAATGCATCTAAATAGATATAAGTAAAATTAGTGGTTCTTAATGCTTCATCTTTATTATCTACGAGTTTTTTAACACTATCGTTATACATAATGTTGAATTCTTTTTTAAATTCATCTTCTGTATAACTCTGTGTTGTTCTTTTGTTCATAAAATCAAGAGTACATGCAAGCAAGTAAGCAACACTTTCCTTACCAGCTCCTCTATGCCCTCGTATACCAATAAGTTTTTGCATGTAATAATATATTTGAAATAGTTAATTTATTTTTCTTACTGCATCAAATAAGGTATCCGGATCAACTTCATACTTCTGTGCATTGAGTTTCATTCGATTTATAGTTTCCTGAAGAATCTGACTAATGCGAGCTATGCTTAACCCTTCCTGATCTGAAATTTCTCGAGGAGTCATAGGTCGAGGGAGTCCTATGCCAAATTTTTTTAAGAATATCACTCGGTCTCTTGTTTTAACTCCATCTAATAGCAATTTGAGAGAATCTTTGAATGTATAATATGCTTCATTAATATCCAGATCTGTCCGTGTCTCGTCTTCGATCATAAGAAGATCTCCTACCGTGGTGTCAGAATCGGATTTCACAGGAGCGTCAATGTCTACTGTGATTTCCTTTTTATAACTACCAGTCTCCTCTTTTTCACGCTTGATGTCAGCTTTTGGTTTCTTGACGAGTCTACTATAGTTATCGAGCTCTATCATTATATAAGCCCTTATCCACATACTCGCCACACTACTGAACTTAGCATTTTGAATGTTCTTGTCAACCCACTTCAACACATCTGTCTTGTTAAATGTTTCCGGTTTGTTAAATTTATACATGAACTTATTCTTTACATCACCATATGTAAAGAATTCATTTACAACATTTTCTAGTTCTTTATATGTAAATGTCTCCGGAAGAGTTTCTATCGCAGCACGAACGTCGTCGTGAAGAGTGGACTTCTTTGGGTTGTATTTATCCCAGCTAATCACCAACCCCAGGTTACCAGCACTAATGAGATCTTGCAGATCCAATCCCAGTCCCTGAAATCCCTTGGCTATACTAATAACCGTCTTGAGATTCATGGAAATAAGTTTATCACGATTCTCAGGACAGTACTCAATGTCGAAGTCATTATTGTTCTTTGTATAGATATGATTAATCTCTTTGAAATATTGCTGAATAGAATTTTCTGGAATCCACTCACCAGGGGCCTCCTTCATGATATCAAAAGCATCCTCAATGGAAATATTCTCGCGTATCGCCACATGAAGTGCCGACTTGAGAATAGTGTCGAAATTGGAAAATTTATTTGCTTTTTGCATCACCATCATCCCATCTTCTATACTTGCTATAGAGTCTTCAAGTGGGACGGGACAGCATTCTAAATTATCGTATTTATCTATTAAATCTGTGTTTTTGTCAATAAAATTTGTAAGTTTTTCTTCATATGTTAACATATCTTTAAGTGAATATATTCATTTATACATTTATAATCTATACACATTTTTCTGATTATTTAGGCATGATTACATTATATGAATATCTTGATTTGATTACAGAGTCATCAAACCCTGTTTCCGACAACGCCATATATTATAAGATAGGTAAATATCGCTTCAATTGGGGTGCTAATCGTAAACGTCATCCTGCGTTGATTAAAAAGTATAATATATCAGCGTCTGATCCGCGACCGGGTCTTATTCGTTATGCTAAAGATACTAGTGCTCCCATTCTTCCTGATAAAGATGAAATTATTCACAGAAAGGATTGGGATCTTGATGGATTGAACGGAGAAACTGAGTTCCAACTTCTCCACCCAGACTATTGGACTCTTGCACAGTTTATTCTTAAGGACTTCAAACGTAAGCGAGACATCCTTACCATCTTTGAATGTTCTAATATCAAACCGTATTCATACAAAGCCCTCTTTCGTAACACGTGGCAGAAGTATGCACTTTGGACAGACTTTGCTTGTATGTCTAACCCTGGTGTGATCCCAATGGAATACAGCCATTTCTATCCTGCGAGGTTCGATGAATGGGACCACTTTGCAGAAAATGATGATATCGCGGATAAGTATTGTAAGGTAAACGCATCTCGTTTTCTTCATTATGTGAAAAAGATGGGATACAAACATGTGATTGTAGTCATGCAACATCCACATACTCAGAAGCTCTTTGATGACATCTATAAAGAAGGAACTGATGGTGCAAAGAACTGGCTGCATATCGTAACAGATTCGCATTTCCATTCGGAGAATAAACGTAAAAATTTGAGTAAGTTCAATGGCAGTAATGGATTGCTTATTTCTCGTACAATGGGTCTTCCATACACATTCCAGTGTTTTGAAAGAGAACTTGCGAAACACTTAAATTCAGAAGATAAGAAGAAACTCGATGAATTTAGGAAACTCGCATGGGATGGTGATGAACATGTCAAAGATAAAAGTGCTAAAGATGAACTCAATAAATGGCTTAAAGAGAATGGGTATGAAACAATAGATTACATGAGGCCTGCAGGTAGTTCATTTAAGAGACTCGGCGAAGATGATGTTGATTCCAAACTCGTAGGAACATATAAAAAATGGATCGAAGATACATTTTTACCTGAATACGAAGATGATGTTGAAAAGAAGGATTTCAAACAGAAAGGTGATTGGTATAAATCATATAGTGAAGACAAATCAGGACTCTGTTTCACTACACTTGATCTTCTTCTTAAATACAACAAAGACAAAGCTCTTGACGATCCAGACACTCAATATTGGTCAATGAAAAAAGCTATTAAAGAGGTTGCAGCAAAACACGATCTTGATAACTGGAAAGAATATTGTTGGTGGAGTGAAGATGTATTGAAGAAGGCTGGTGTAAAGAAAAAAGACTTACTTGAACATCTAAACAACGAAGGACTCATTCAAACTGAACTTAAACAACAAGAAGTTGATATATAAAAAGGAACCCTCGCGGGTTCCTTTTTTGATGATATATCATATATTTATGTCTAGTATGTTGTGTTTTAAATGATATATCACATCTCAGTATATCGTATTCCTCTGAATCCTTTCATGAGAA
>Ga0247608_10004855_pt1 | contig 14831 bp, 9 predicted proteins | sample 176DNAGHGlowgp2_FD_193490 | JGI IMG/M metagenome (GOLD analysis project Ga0247608, IMG submission 193490) | Sheep rumen microbial communities from Palmerston North, Manawatu-Wanganui, New Zealand - 1766 DNA GHGlow gp2 | ecosystem: Host-associated > Mammals > Digestive system > Stomach > Rumen ...
ACCAATGGTTGGCCTTCAGCAAATGATCAGCATCCGTGTATTCCTTCAGAACAGGCGGACGTTTTGTTTCATCTTCCACGCCTGCCTCGTCACCATTGTACCGACGGAAACGGGTCGTTGTGTTATGGTTGCCTCCATAGCCTAAGTAGTACATCTGGAGGGTATAGCAACGTAGGAAAATGCCGTTACGCCATGCTGCCCGGGACCAAATATTTTTGGAACGAGGGTCACTGGCCAGCCAGAAACAGTTCATGTCACTCAGACGGTCACCTATACATCCCTCGTCAACGACACAGGCGTCATACTCGACCGTCATTCCCTGACGCATCTTCTCTTTGCGCCACAGTGTCAAACCTTTAGGCGACAGCAATTCACATGTATCACCAACGAAGGACACCTTAAAGTCAGGTGATTCAGACTCCACTTGCCAATACTTCTTGAACTCCCGACTATTGAGACCTGACTGAGAGAAAGAAGCAACGACTGCAAAGTGAACAAAGAAAACAAAAAACAGAATCCGTTTCATAACTTCAAAATAATCAATGACTCCATTCAATCTATACCACTTGACAGATTATTGTATGGTCTCCAAGAACTCTACTTCCACGATACGGAGCTCACTCTTAGTCTCACCGCCATTCTTGGCCTTGAAGAGATCGAGTTCGCCAGCCGCAGGTTCTGCCACCTCGACAATACCTCCAAAGGCATCCTTGTCCTTACCAGCGCCCTTCAGACGGATGGTGATCTCGTTGGCCATCACCGCCTTGGTGGGTTTCAAGTGCACATAACCGAGGCTACGCTCTGTTTCACCAGCCCATATCAACTGCTTACCAGCATAAATCTCCAAAGGATAGCTGCGCAGACGCCAACCTGTGAGTTTCATACAAATATCATTAACCACAGCTTTCTTTGCCAAACGATAGGTAATCCAAGCCGTTGACGGACGACCATCGTTCTTCCATTCTGAGAGTTCATTATCATCGAAACTATTGGCGGCATGGTCAGAATCAACACCGGCTTTCGCTGAAATGATGGGAATCTCACGGGACTGTTCGGTGTAAGACGGTGACAGCGGCGTCTCGCCACGATTCAACACTCCTTTAAGTGTCAACTGCGGGAGATAGTCGCTGGTACCAGACACATGGTACGTCTTGTTTATTCCTGATATGCTCGTCTTTACCTCCATATATGCGGGTTTCAGGCCTTCGGCACTGGCAGAGAGGTGAATTTCCCCGGCATTGGTGGTCGAACGAACAAGAATACGATTCACGCCACACTCTACAGGCAGCACCATCGAGCCTACATAATTATCAGAGACATTCTTCGTTGCTGCAGCATCAAGCAGTCCTGTTGGACGATTCTCATCAGGACGTTGCATAGCTTTGTTGTCACGTGTGCCGATACCACCGATCCATTTTCCCTCACCCCAAAGATTGAAACTGACCTGCCGGTCATCATGCGGACAACGACGGCCTTCTTTATCGACCACTTCCACCTCAAATAGCACCATATCGGCACCATCGGCTTTCGTTCCTTCCGGATTCTCAATGGCCCTTAGCCTCAGCTGAGCGGGTTCCCCAGCTGTTTCTATCTTATATCGGCTGCCATCAGAGCCTACAGCCTCCAGGATACCTGGCTGGAAAGCCATGTCGTCAAAAATATAGAGATAGCGGTAACTCTGACGACCGTGCCCAAGGGATTTTCCATTGAGGAAAAGCTCCACATCGTCGGAAGTAGATACCACATAGACAGGTTTTCTCGTTTCTGCCGGATAATTCCAGTGGCCAATGATATAGGTCTGCGTTTTCTCTGGTTCCACCCATCCACTCCACATCACCTGATGCGCAAAGAAAGCGTCTTTGGGAATACGCATGGCATCTGTGACACCACTCATACGGTAGTTAGACTCCCCACGGTGATGAGTATTGGTATCGGAGAACACAATCTTCACACCGCCTGACGAAACACGGGTGCCAGTGCCAGGACGCTCTCGCCAGTAGTCGTACCAACGGCGCACCATCTCTACAGCAAACTCATCCATGTTATGGTTATAGTCTGTAGCCGGGTTACCACGATAGAGAGGTCCGTCGCCCTCCTGATGGAAAGGATAGCTATATGCATCCCAGTACTTCCGCAAACCTTCATCGCGACAATACTCCATCGCCCACATGGGGTGTTTTTTGCTCTTGTTGATATAGAGCATCTCACCACCATACTCCGCTTCATTGATATCAAGCATCTCGCGGCTGCCGATGGCACGCCCTCCGAAGGGATCATAAGTATCACGGATCTGCTTCATCTCAAGCATGTGCTCACGGCTGATACTCTCGTTGCCACTCTCGTAGAAAAGAATCGAGGGATTATTACGGTTGTAGATAATGGCATCACGCATTAAAGCCGTACGCTGCTGCCAACGGGGGCCGTCGACATCCTTCTCTGCATCACCGGCAGGCATCGCCTGGATCAGTCCTACACGGTCGCAGGATTCTATATCCTGCTTCCAGGGAGTGACATGCATCCACCGGACAAGGTTTCCACCCGACTCCACCATCAGGCCATTGGAGTAGTCACTCAACCAGGCAGGAACACTCAGTCCTACGCCGGGCCATTCGTTGGAGGTACGTTGGGCATAGCCATGTACCATCAGCACACGGTCATTGAGCCAGATCTTACCCTCTGCGAAGCGGGTCTTACGGAATCCCGTACGTGTAACGACTTCATCCATATCCGAACCGTCATCAGCCTTCAGAAACGTCTTGACCGTATATAAATAGCCATAGCCCCACGACCAGAAGTGCAATCCTCCTACCGTCTGCTGAATCTTCACTGTTCGGGTCTCACCTGGTTGCATCGTTACTTGCTCGCCATCGAACTTTGCCACCTCCCTGCCTTCTGCATCAAGCACCTTGGCCACGAATGTAAAAGAACGGGGCACGGCATCTTCATTCCGAACCTGCGACTCCGCATGAATGACAGCCTTGTGGTTTGCAATGTCAAAGTCAGTGGCATAAACATAAGTACCAGTAGTGCCGAGGTTCGAATACAACGGTAGGGTCTGATAAAGCTTGTCTGTCACGTGCAACCACACGTTCTTTGGAATGCCCCCATAGTTGGCATTAAAGTTCCGGTCATTCCATTGGTAACGGCTGTCGTAAGTTCGGGAACGATAGGTCCAACTGTTATCGCAGCGAACAGCTAATACATTATTACCTTTAATTATATAAGGTGTAAGGTCAAAGCCGCAGGCCATTACTCCATTCTCACTGAAACCGAGGTGATGTCCATTGAGATAGAAGTCTGCTCCTTGACGCACCCCTTCGAACTCGATGAAGTATTTATCGTTTCCCGTGAACTGTAAACTGTCCGCTCGACCCGAAGGGGCGCTTTCCTCAGAAAGAACTGTAAACTGCTTCCTGTACCACACGATGGTGTCCGTCAAGTCTACGATATCCTTACGGAAGGCCTCATCCCCGTTAAAGGCGTACGGGAGAGTTACCTGACACCAGCGCGCGTCATCGAAATCGACTTTGGAAGCATCAGGGAAATCTCCCACCTGCAAACGCCACTCACTGTTAAAATTAAGTTTCTGTCGAGCCGCGACTCCGAGTGAGGAGCCCATTGTCAGCATCAGCACCAAGAAAAGGGTAGTCTTTAGTAGTTTCATCTGGTTTTAATGATTTGTTGGGTGCAAAGGTACTATGTTTTTTGCGATATTGTCTTTGATATTTGCCAAAAGCACCGTACTTTTTGGGATATTTGAAAAAAAACGCTATCTTTGCAAACAAATCAACAAACTAACAACTACGGAACAATGAAAAAAACGATTCTAACGCTACTGGCTCTTTTGACGACCGTGGCGGCTATTGCTCAAGGAGGGAAGGACAATGACGTGATGAACACGCTGCGCTCAGTGAACAACTACTTCATGGCGAAGTATGCCGACCCTACCCTGCCGACAAACGTGAACAAAATCCGGCCCTCGTCACTTTGGACAAGAGCCGTCTACTATGAGGGACTAATGGCACTCTACGAGATTGACCCTGACACACGCTACACCGATTACACCGACCGTTGGGCCGCTTTTCACCAGTGGACACCCCGCAACGGTGTAAAGACCAACGATGCAGACGACCAGTGCTGCGGACAAACCTATGTCGACCGTTATATGCAGAGCGGGGGTGAAGAAAAGATCAAGCATGTGATAGAGAACCTCGACCACCAGATGCAGTCGAAAAACCCTAAGGCTGATGACGAGCTATACGGTTGGTGGACCTGGATCGACGCCATCCAGATGGCCATGCCGCTCTATATGCAAGTCTACAAGATCACCCAGGATCGCAAATACGCCGACCATGCCATGAAAATGTACCGTTGGAGCCGCAACACACTGGCCGGAGGGCTCTTTAACGAGAAGGAGGGCCTCTGGTGGAGAGACAAGGATTACGTTGCTCCCTACCAAACGCCCGACGGTAAGAACTGCTATTGGAGCCGTGGTAACGGCTGGGTCTATGCAGCTCTGGTACGGTGTATGAACCTGCTATCACCCAAGGACAAATACTATAAAGAATTAAAGAAGGATTTTCTCCTCATGAGCAAGGCCCTGAAAGACTGCCAACGTAGTGAGGACGGTCTGTGGAATCCCAGCCTTGTAAGCTATGCCGACTACGGCGGCAAGGAAATGTCGGGTACAGCCCTTTTCCTCTATGGCATGAGCTGGGGTATCAGGATGGGCTATCTTAAGGCCGACGACTACCGCAGCGTCTGCGACCGAGCATGGGAGGGACTGGTGCGCGACTGTGTACACCCTGACGGTTTCCTCGGCTGGGCACAAGGCACTGGCAAGGATCCTTCTGCCGGACAACCCCTATCCTACACAAAAGTTCCTGATTTCGAGGACTATGGCACAGGCTGTTTCCTCCTCGGCGGTTGCGAATACTACAAACTTATCAAGTAATCACTTCTCCTCCTAACCTAGGAAGGGAAAGAATATGTGGAACTGTATGAAGAAGCATCTGTTTATTATACTTTCTTTTGTAGCGCTGAACGGATTTGCCCAGCGCAGTGAACAGAGCCTGAACTACGGCTGGGACTTCAGGCTGAACAACGAGGGCGAATGGCAGAAGGTGGATGTGCCCCACGACTTCCAGATAGAACAGCCCTGGGTAGCCCCAGAGGCAGGGGATACCGGAGATGCCAACGACCCTGCCGCAAACATCAAGAGTCGCCTTTCCAGTCGCGGTTTCAAGGAGATGGGCAAAGGGTATTATCGGCTGAATTACACCCCTGCACCAGAGATCAGAGACCGCCGCGTGCTTCTCGACTTCGAAGGAATCATGTACACCGCTGACGTCCTGCTCAATGGAAAGCGAGTCGGTGGTACAGATTACGGCTATCTGGGCTTCGACATTGACATCACCGACCAGCTGAGGCAAGATGGGAACCTCATCGAAGTCATTGCCGACACCCGCGATCCAGGCAACTCACGCTGGTACACCGGCGGCGGTCTGTTCCGCAATGTCCGAATCGTCACCACACCGAAGGATCTGTATTTTGGCCGCCATCCCCTCTACATCACCACTCGCGACAACAAATACGTCAGTGCATCGGTGGAGTTCACCAATCGTACCAAGAGCAAGGCCACACGCATCGCTGTCCAGATAGTCAGTCCTGACGGAGAGACTGTCTACAGCGATACCGTCAGCCTGCCTCGTCACCGTATGGCCCGTACCCAGGAAGAACGCATCGTCACCGACGCGGAAATCAGGAATCCAAAGATATGGGACCTCGACACACCTTATTTATATACTATGCGAGCCCTGCTGCTACGAGAGGATGGTAGCGTGGCCGATGAGGCATCCGACCAGTTTGGTGTCCGCACCATTGAAATCGGTCCTTCATTCGGTCTGAAGCTCAACGGCAGGAAAGTGCTGCTGAAGGGCTATGCCAACCACCACACCCTCGGTGCCCTCGGTGCAGCAGCCTACCCAAGAGCCATCGAGAAACGCATACAGCTGATGAAGCAGTTCGGTATCAACCACATTCGTTGCTCGCACAATCCCTATAGCGAAGACTTCATGCGCCTCTGCGACCGCAACGGTATCCTCGTGGTCGACGAAATCTACGACAAGTGGACCCGTCAGCACACAGGAGGCAAAATCGACTTCGAACAGCATTGGCAGACAGAGATACCCGAATGGATCAAGCGTGACCGCAACCATCCCTGCGTCGTCATGTGGAGTCTCGGTAATGAGCTGCAGCAGGATCCCAACCAGCCGTTTAACGACTTTGGAGTAACTATATACAAGCTCCAGAAGACACTTCTCGAGCGTTATGACACCACCCATCTCGTCACCGTTGCCATGCATCCCCGTTACCGCAATTGGGAGACCGACTCCCTACCCTGCGACCTGGCGATGATCACCGACGTTCAAGCCTACAACTACCGCTACATGTACTTCCCTGGCGACGGCCGCCGATTCCCGTGGATGACCTTCTACCAGAGTGAGGCCAACATGACCAACATGGGTCCCAACTTCTTCGAAATGAATCTCGACCGTGTTATCGGACTGGCCTATTGGGGTGCTATCGACTATCTCGGCGAGAGTCAGGGCTGGCCTGCAAAGGGTTGGACACAAGGAGTTATCGACATTTCCCTGGAGCCAAAGCCAAAGGCTTTCTTCATGAAGTCGTACTTCAAGCCTGAGGAACCTATGGTACACATCGCCATCATCGACAAGAAGGCCGATGCCATCATGTGGAACGGTATCAACACTGCCAACGACGGCATGAGTGACCACTGGTGCCGTCAGCCTGGCACCGAACTGTCACTTTACACTTATACCAATGCCGAAGAGGTGGAACTGGTGCTCAACGGAAAGAGCCTCGGGCGAAAGAAGAATCCCGTCAGCGACCCCAAGCAACGTAACCGTCCGAAGTGGGACAACATTCCCTATGCTGACGGGTATCTTGAGGCCATCGCCTATACTAACGGGAAAATCGTCGCCCGCCACAGAATCGAGACAACCGGCAAGGCAGTGAAGCTTGTGGCGACACCCGACAATACAAACTGGACGGCTGATGGCACTGACCTACAGCATATCCGTATCGAAGCCGTCGACAGCAAAGGTCGCCGAGTGCCGATGGCACAGGATGAACTGACATTTGAGGTGAAGGGTGACGCCCGTGTCGTAGCTGTCTCCAACGGCGATCAAAACAGCGATGAGTTGAACGTTACCAACCATCGTCGTCTCTGGAATGGTTCTGCCTTGGTCATCCTCCGTGCTGGCAAAACTCCGTCGACAATAACACTGAAGACTACATCACCAGCCTTCAAGACCGTCACAACGAAACTCCAGCTAAAGGGATTGTAAATAGTTCTTATAGGCCCGCTCGTCTTCCTGAGCATCGGTGAATACTTCCAGAAGAACGGGCCTGTCAGACTCTACAGACAACAAGGTGTCTATCCCCTGGCGCAATTGTTCCATGTCGTCTGCTCTCAGGTAGACGACATGATTCTGCATACATATCCCTTCCGCCGATGTGTGATGGGAGGCAGCTACCAACGGATCACGAGCAGGACTTTGTTCCAGACCAGGAAGCATATTGAAGATACCACCCTTGCCATTATTCAACAACAGAATACGGAAGTTACCCTTCAGATTCTGGTTCCATAGGGCATTCTGATCGTAGAAAAAGCTCAGGTCTCCAATGACTATGAACACATGATTCTTTGCCACCAGGGAAAAACCGGCAGCTGTGGACAGCGAACCTTCTATGCCGTTGACACCTCGATTGCAGTAGACGTAACCCGTGGAATAAATGCATGACAATCGCACCGCCGTAGAATTGGCATAGTGCAGATTGGAAATAATGCCGGATTCCGACAGACGTTGCTCAAAATACTTCACGGCAGCCATCTGCGAATAGGGAGGGTCTGCGTGCGCTGCAACAGCCGAGGCACGGTCGAGTTGCTGATTCCATCGACGGACAAAGTCCGACGTGTCTGCCAATTCTCCAAATGGCCGTTCCGGGTCATCATCGAATAATGAAGGATCCTCCAAATACTTATCCAACCACATTAACACGGGTCCGATCCCACTCTCTAGAACGCCTTTCGTACGCATGAAAGTATCATGCAACCGGCCATCAAGTGACAACTCCCAGAAATCGGCATCCTTTGCCTTACGTAAGAACTGCTTCAGACGCTTACTGACGACCATGCCGCCATAAAGCACAAAGTCTGGACGCAGACTTTCATCCTCACCCATGGCATAGAGAACTTCATCGAAATGAGTCGTTCCCAAGTCACTGCCTAATGGCTCATACAGGATGACAGCATGATTCTTCAGATACTGAAACTCATAGTCCTTCAGCACCGTTTCCCTGTTCTGGCCGATGATGATCATAGGACGTCGGGCAGACCAGAAATCTACGCGCAACCCACTTTCCTCAATCTCATAATAGTCTATCAATCCACGATAGAGACTCGTGCCACCCTCTTTCGGCAGATGCTCTACGTCAAACTGGAACAAAGGCTCCGAGATGGGCACATTGACATGGACAGGTCCCCCACCCCGACTTGTACTTTCAACAAGCGCTTCACATACAAGCCTGTTACAATACCAATGATCCTCTTCATTTTGGGGCTCAGGCAGAGAAACAGCCTTACACACAAAACGTCCTAAAGCATCAGGTTGCGGAAGTGTCTGACCGTCCAACTGGTCAATCCACTGCGGAGGACGGTCAGCAGAAATGACTATCAGGGGGACATGCTGATAATAAGCCTCAGCAACTGCCGGAGCGAGGTTCAGAAGTGCTGTCCCGCTTGTGACGCAGACGGCAACAGGCTCGCAAAGGCATAGTGACATACCTAAAGCATAGAAGCCGGCACTACGTTCGTCTGTCACAGGATAGCACTCTATGTCGGGACACTCATTGAGATTATGGACCATGGGTGCATTACGACTGCCCGGGCAGACTACTGCATGGCGCACACCATACGATACCAGCAACGCTGTCAATATATTAACATTTTCCTTGGCACTATACATATCTGTAGTTCTGTTTATCAGCCTTATGCCTCTTCTGCCTGAAGAATCCGCCGCATAGTTTCCATCTTGGCCTCCGTCTCAGCCCACTCCTGCTCTTCAACACTATCCTTCAACAGTCCTCCACCAGCAAAGAGATGGCAGACATGATCCTCTATGTTCATACAACGAAGCGAGACATACAGATGGGTACTCTCCATCTGCAAGGGTCCCATGAACCCACTGTAATATCTACGTGGCGTATGTTCATTCTTTATGATAAACTGGAATGCCTCACGCTTGGGCAACCCGCACACCGCTGGTGTAGGATGAAGCACATGCAGCAAATCACCGATATGCCCTTCGTCAGAGAGCCTGAAGGTAAAGTCGCTCCTCAGGTGCACCAGATTGGCAGCCCTTACCGTACGAGGGCCTTCCTCCTCAAAATCACCTGTGAACTGCTCCAGACACTCTGTGATATACGTCGCCACGATTCGTTGCTCCTGAATGTTCTTGGTGCTCCACCGCATGGTCTCACCCTCACCGTTGAGTTGGTCACCCTCCAGCTTCATGGTTCCTGCCAAAGCGATGGTTCGCCAATCCTCACCGTTGCGATCCAAAAGGATCTCAGGGGTAGCCGTCAGCCAACATCCACTTTTCTCTGTATCCACAAGCGCGACAAACAATCTGGGATATAGTGCACAGGCCCTATAGAACAACTCTATAGGCTCTACCTTCTTTTCCAAGACCTCATCCGCGCAACGAGCCAGCACAATCTTCCTGAACGTATCGTTTTCCAATTGTGAATGGAAATTAGCGAAATCGACTTTGTAGTATGGAGTGAGGAGGGTGGAGTGAGGAGTGAGATTACCTCGGAGGGAAGAATCAGCAGCAGGAGTATTCTCACTCCACACTCCACACTCCACACTCCTCGATAATAGATCCACTCGCTCAGCTTCTCCTTGTATCACCAGTATCGGCTGACTGTCCGTCACCTCAAAGGGAGCCACGACAAAGCCACTACGCCCATTGAGCTCCGTCAACGTACTGAGCTCCACAGGTTCACCTTCTGTCTGCCGGATCTGTGTGGCATGGTCTTCATGGGGCAGTCTGTAGATGGCGTACGCGGACATTATTTCTTCTTTTGCTTGATGATATAGTTTGTCACCCGGACATTCGATATCAAATCGCCTGAGGTGTCCTTGATATCCACGTTCCACACGTGAAGTGTCGTCCCCTGATGCAGCAGACGGGCATAGGCCGTCACCGTATCACCTTCGGCAACCGCCTTCACATGACTGCCGCTAACCTCAATGCCCACACAGGCACAGCCCGGACAGAGGGCAGAAGACCCTACTCCCGCCACGTTTTCGGCCAATGCCAGAGAGGCTCCACCACTAAGGAAACCAAAAGGTTGACGATTCCGCTCGTCAACTTTCATTCTTGCCATACAAGTATCGTCCTCGGGAGTGGAAACAAACTCCATCCCGAGGGCAGTACTTAAATTGGGTTTTTCGTTGATGATCTTATTAATTCTTTCTACGTCCACTCTTCAAATCTTCAATCTTGCTATTCTACTTAAACAGAGAGTATTCAGGTACACTCCAAGCCAAGACGCTGGCACCCAAGACGTCACGCTCACGGTCATTGAGCTTCGAGATGTATATCTTAACCTTACCCTTCATATTGCCGAAGACATGCGCCTCAAACGACTCCTGAACGGAATCGAGAAGCCACTTGCCGGCATGCGAGATACCACCAGTCAAGATAATAGCCTCAGGATCGATGATCGAAGCATAGTTAGCCAGACCGAGTCCCAGCACATAGCCTGTACGCTTGAACACCTCCTGAGCCGTCTCGTCACCCTTCTCACAGCACTCATAGATGGTGCGTGGCGACAGTTTCGTAAGATCCCGCATCAGCGACGGAGCATCACTCTCTGCCATCAGCTCCTGGGCCGTACGGATGATGCCAGCAGCACCTGCATAAGCCTCCAGGCACCCCTGATGGCCACAGCCGCACACACGGCCGCCGTCAGTGACACAGGTGTGGCCGAACTCGCCGGCATATCCCAGATGCCCCACATGGTCTGCCCCTTCAGTAAAGAAGCAGCTGCCGAGACCTACACCAAGACTGATGATGATAAAGTTCTTCATACCATGGGCACTGCCGAAAGTATACTCACCCAATGCTGACACGTGAGCATCGTTGGAGAGTGCGACAGCCAGTCCGAGACGGTCGCGCAACATGGCAGCCATAGGTATGATACCCTTCCACGGCAGGTTTGCAGCATTCTCAATACACCCTGAGACGGAACTGGCACTCGGAGCACTCAACCCGATGGAACGGATGTTCTCATAGCCGACATTGGCCTCGACAAGGGTAATGATATTCTCGCTAAGCGCAGCCACGAAGTTGTTCACATCGTCATAATCACTTGTGGGGAAGGAACTTTCCGCCAGGATGTTGCCTCTAACGTCTACAATCGCATAGGTGGTCAGTTCGTTACTGATGTCAACGCCTACTACCTTTGACTTGATGTTATGTTCTACCATAATGCTTAGTTAAATATGTAGTATCTTCTTGATCACTTAAACAACGAATACTCCTTCACATCCCATGCGAGGGCGCTGGCACCAAGCACATCGCGCTCACCCTCTTTCAGGATCGACACCAGCAGGCGTGTCTCACCCTGGATATTGTGGAACACATGCTCCTCAAACGATTTCCGCATAGGCTTCAGCAGCCATTTGCCGGCCTGCATCATATCGCCTGTCAGGATGATGGCTTCGGGATTCAGGATTGATGCATAGTTGGCCAGACCAAGTCCGAGCATGAATCCCAGACGGTTCATGGCTTCAATGGCCACCCGGTCGCCCTTGTCACAACAAAGAGTCACTGACTGCACATTGATATCCTTCATGTCTCTTAAAGCCGACGGTGTTCCATCTGCCAGCAGTTCCTCTACGGTCTTCACAAGACCCTTGTCGGAACAATATGTCTCCAGACAGCCCCTGCGCCCACAACCACACTCACGGCCATTGACAACCACGCATGAATGCCCCACCTCTCCGGCAAAGCCGTTCACGCCCAGATGAGGAATGCCGTCCATGAAGATACAACTGCCGAGACCGCCGTGACTGATAGACACCACCACGAAGTCCTTCAAACCGTGGGCACTGCCGAAGGCTTTCTCGCCCAATGCCGTGACATGGGCATCATTGGCCAATGCCACAGCCAGTCCGAGACGGTCGCGCAGCATGGCAGCCAGAGGCACGACACCCTTCCACGGCATATTGGCGGCATTCTCGATACAACCAGTCCTGAAGTTGCCGCTGGGCGCGCTTATTCCTACGGAACGCACCTTTTCATAGCCTCCGTTTTCTTCGACAAGCATGATGATTCTCTCGCTCAAGGCACTGACATAATCCGACACGTCTGGATAGTCCATCGTCAGGAAATAGTCCATCGCGATTATCTCGCCACGGATATCCACCAAGGCATAGGTGGTTCTTACTTCACGGATATCAACACCAACAACTCGGGTTTTTATCTGGTCAACTTCTTCCATATTGTTTTAGCCTTATTATTCAACAAACAGAGAATATTCCTTCACCTCCCATGCGAGCACACTGGCTCCAAGGATATTTCGTTCACTTTCCTCCAGATCAGAAGACAAGAACTTCACCTTTCCCTTTATATTATGGAACACGTGAGCCTCGAAAGCCTTCCGTGCAGGTTCCATCAGCCATTTTCCGGCTCTGGCGATACCACCTGTGAAGATGATGGCCTCAGGATCGAGGATAGAGGCATAGTTGGCGAGCGCAAAGCCCAAAGCTTCACCCGTCCGGCGGAAAGTCTCAATGGCCATCGCATCACCCTCGTCACACAACTCTGCGATTGCTCTCGGCGACAGTTTCGGCAACCGCCGCATCTTCGAAGGCTCTGCCGACTCCGTCATAATCTCACGGGCCGTACGGATGATGCCCTTCGTTGCTGTATAGGCCTCCAGACATCCCTTGTTGCCACAGCCGCACAGACGGCCTTCGTGACGGACACAGGTGTGGCCTATCTCACCGGCATAACCCTCAGAGCCCAGTTTCACACCCCCGTCGGTATAGATGCAGCTACCCACGCCCGATCCGAGTGTGATCACGATAAAGTCCTTCATACCACGAGCACAGCCAAAGGCATGCTCACCGAGAGCCACCACATGGGGATTGTTGGCAACGGCCACAGCCAGACCCATCCTGTCGCGCAGCAATGCTGCCAGGGGTATCACACCCTTCCACGGGAAATTGGGAGAGTTCACGATACTGCCCAGTTTATAGTTCGCGCTCGGCGCGCTGATACCCACCGAGCGGACAGTTTCCATACCGCCATTAGCCTCAATCAACTGGATGATGCCTTCGCTCAGCTTCGTCACAAAAACCGCTATATCAGGATAATCCTCTGTGGGGAAACTGTCTCTCGCCAAGATGTTTCCCCTTACATCTACGATAGCATATGTCGTAGTCTCAAGACTGATATCTACTCCAACAACTCTTTTCTTAACCGTTATTTGATCCATAGCAACTTTTTTAGTTATTCTGCTACAAAAATAGGAACAATTTGATAAACGACCAAATCTTTCACACTTTTTTTGCAAATATTTACCCTAATCTTGTTTTTTTCGGGATTATTTCGTAACTTTGCACCCATAAAAGTAAAATATTCGAATATTTAAGATGAACATTTTAGAATTAAGCGAACAAGAAATAGGCAGGCGCGAGAGTCTGCAAGAGTTGCGCAACATGGGTATCGATCCATACCCTGCTGCCGAATATCCCACTAACGCATTTTCCACGGACATCCGTGACAATTTTCATGACGAAGACGAGCCGCGCCAGGTATCCATTGCCGGCCGCATGATGAGCCGCCGCGTCATGGGCAAGGCCGCCTTTGCAGAGCTGCAGGACTCGAAGGGCCGCATTCAGGTATATATCACCCGCGACGACCTCTGTCCTGACGAGAACAAGGACCTCTACAACGTCGTCTTCAAGAAGTTGCTCGACATTGGCGACTTCATCGGCGTGAAGGGCTTCGTGTTCCGTACGCAGACGGGCGAGATCAGCGTCCATGCCCAGGAGCTCACCCTGTTGTCGAAGGCCCTGAAGCCCCTGCCCATTGTGAAATATAAGGACGGCGTGGCTTACGATAAGTTCGATGATCCTGAACTGCGCTATCGTCAGCGTTACGTCGACCTCGTGGTGAACGAGGGTGTCAAGGATACGTTCCTCCAGCGTGCTACAGTGATCCGTACCCTGCGCAAGGTGCTGGATGATGCCGGATATACGGAAGTGGAGACACCAACCTTGCAGATGATTGCCGGTGGTGCTTCGGCCCGTCCGTTCATCACCCACTTCAATGCCCTCGACCAGGACATGTACATGCGTATCGCTACCGAGCTCTATCTGAAGCGCCTCATCGTGGGTGGCTTCGAGGGTGTCTATGAGATTGGCAAGAATTTCCGCAACGAGGGTATGGACCGCAACCACAACCCTGAGTTCACCTGCATGGAGCTCTATGTGCAGTATAAGGACTACAACTGGATGATGTCGTTCACAGAGAAACTTCTGGAGACCATCTGTATCGCCGTCAACGGCAAGCCTGAGCGCGAGATCGACGGTAACATCGTATCGTTCAAGGCCCCCTATCGCCGTCTGCCTATCCTCGAGGCTATTCAGGAGAAGACCGGTTTCGACTGCAATGGCAAGACGGAAGAAGAGATCCGCGCGTTCTGCCTGTCTAAGGGCATGGATGTCG